>Ga0209382_10001893_pt1 | contig 31674 bp, 34 predicted proteins | sample SoiMetdeltSBSDD5_FD_187599 | JGI IMG/M metagenome (GOLD analysis project Ga0209382, IMG submission 187599) | Bulk soil microbial communities from a Populus tree surrounding site in Tennessee, USA - Soil MetaG P. deltoides SBSDD5 (SPAdes) (version 2) | ecosystem: Environmental > Terrestrial >...
ATGTCGAGGTTCTCCTCCCCCGGCACGCCAAAGACATATTCGACCCCCTCATTCTCGAGGGCGCGTATGAAAATATCGGAACCTTTGATTGCATGACTTGTCATAGAACGCATCCTCAGGCGTTGGTGGGAGCCTGAAACCATTACATCATTGGCTCGACTCGCCGACTTTCGCTTCCGGTGATTTGACCGCCCTTGGTCTTGAGCCAGTGGTCCCCCGTCCCGGCCGATAGGGCACATCAATCCGCAAAGACGAACACAACAGACCGGAAACCACACTGCTTCATTTCAAACAAATCATAAATTCGCAAAGCCCTGCACGCGACGAAATCGGATTTTCAGAATGAGAGATTACGGAATAATTGATCTGTTTACTTCATACACTCGCAAGCCGATCTGCGATCGGCGGCGGTACCCAGTCCGTTTGGATGCCGAGATCGGCCAAGATGACCTGGGCCGCGTTATATCCAGGAAGTCCGGTAATGTTGCCGCCAGGATGGCTGCTCGAACCGCAAAGGTAGAGTCCTGGCAGATGCCCGCGGTAAGTGCCGGCCCCGACAAAGGGGCGATGGTGGCCGATCTGTCCGTTGGTAAAAGCGCCGACTAAGAGATCGCCCTCGCGCATGTTAGGCAACGATCGCTCGGTATCCACGGGCGTCCGTGTAAATGAATCCAGCACAGCGTTGGCGAGATTGGGCGCATGCTGACACCAGAGTGCGAGCATTAAGCGGCCGTGTTCGTCGCCCCTGTTTCCTGACCAGTGCGGATTTCCTTTCAATCGATAGGGCAGCTTCTCCCACATGAAGCCAGTGTGTTGGCCGGGCGGCGCCTGGCTGGGGTCGAACACTGTTGGGCAGGAGCCCCACATTACAGTAGGGGGAATCGTGCCGGCCTCGTGATGGCGGACGATGTCGTCGAACTGGGTTGCGTGATCAAGTCCCATGATCACCATCAGAGCATGCGCCAATTCGGGAAATTCAGCACTTGCGGAGTATTTCGGGGGCTCGCGTAGATTGACATGAAGCGCGAACAGCGGTGCTAGCAGGTTGTATTGAAAGGCCTTCACCTTGGCACGAATGTCGGTGGGCACTAGCGTGTCATCGAGCAGATCGAGGAAGGTCTGATGCGGATTAAGCGAGGACACGACGAAGTGCCGCGCCCGGACAAAATTGCCGTCCGTGGTCTCAACGCCGATGGCGCGACCGGCTTCCACGACGATGCGCTTAGGCTCGGTCATCAGGCGGAACTCGCCGCCGGTCTCACGCACGCAAGCCTCTAATGCGCGGGCAAGCGCCGCCGTGCCCCCGCGTGACATCTGCGCTTTCGCTGGGCTGGCTAGGAGCGCTGCAATGTGGTGGCCGAAGCCGCGGACGCGAAGATCAACTTCACGCAGGCCGTTGAAGAACAAAAGGCCGGCCTGCACGGTTGGATGCTCGAACTCCCGTTGCACAAATTCAAGCGGTGATAGCGCGCTGACTTCAAGCAAGCGGCGGCCGGCGGCGCTTCGTTCCAGGAGCCGACGTCGCTCCTCTGCCGGCAATGGAGGAGCTTTGGCTTCCCAGCTCAGGATATTGTTGACGATGGGAACAAACTCATGCTGCCAGCGGCGTAGCGTTTCAGCGTCCTTTCGGCTGAATCGCTCGAACGATTCTACGGTGCGTTCGATGTCCGTCCACCAACCGAGCATACCCCCATCTTTGGTCAGCAACGCTACATTTAATTCGGGCTCGATGTAGTGCGCACCATACCGCGCCAGTTCCAAATCGGCGTACCACGGCATCGTAGTGATAGCGCGCTGAAAGAATGCATGGGTGTTGTGAAGAAAGCCGGGGTGGCGCGGGTCTTCGAGTGTCGAAAGACCGCCGCCGGTCACCGCCTTGCGCTCGATCGCTAGAACCTTCAGCCCAGCCTTTCCGAGGTAGGCTTGAAGGATCATTCCATTGTGGCCGGCACCAAGGATGATGCCGTCATAGGTCTCCGTCATCCGTTGCCCCGAGCCTGACTATTCCATGCCGAGCAAGCGATAGATTCGGCGGCTGTATTCGCCGAATTTCTCAGTGGTCTTGATCTCGAGTGGACGAGGATGTGGCAGTTCAACGCGGAAATTGTCTGCCATGCGAGCGGGGCCGGCGGTAAGCACGACCACGCCTGTACCGAGGAATACCGCCTCGGTGATGCCATGGGTAACGAAGACAATGGTTTTGCGGGCTTCCTGCCAGATCCGCAGCAATTCGAGATTCATTTTCTCACGGGTCAGCGCATCAAGCGCGCCGAACGGCTCATCCATCAGAATGAGCTTGGGATCGTGGATCAGTGCGCGCGCAATGGCAGCCCGCTGCTGCATCCCCCCCGATAGCTCATAGGGAAACTTGTCTTCTGCTCCCTTGAGGCCGACCAGTTGCAGCAAATCGCGTGCGCGCGACCGACTTTCGGCCATCGGCAATCCGAGGATTTCCGCCGGCAGTAGCACGTTGTCGATCACGCGCCGCCACTTCAACAGCAACGGCTGCTGGAATACCATGCCGATATCTCGAGATGGATCGAACGGCTGGGTGGGTGACCCGATACGCACTTCGCCCGCTTCGTACGAATGAAGGCCAGCGAGAATCTTTAGCAGAGTGGTCTTTCCGCAGCCGGATGGTCCCACGAGCGAAACCAGTTCGCCCGCATCGACGTCGAATGTCACTTCCGACACCGCCAGGAAATCCACCCCGCGTGTGCGGTAGATTTTTTTCACGCCAGCGAGGTGGATAAAGGGCTCACTCATGAGCAGCAGCTACTGAATGCGCGCATCGCGCACGACCAGGAGGCGCTCCAGGCCAAGTACAATGCCATAGAGAATTGCCCCCAGCACAGTGATCAAGATCACCGCCATAAACATAGCGGCGGTGTCGAGCGTGACCTGCACCTGCAGCATCAGATACCCGAGACCGCGGTCGGAGCCGAGGAATTCGCCGACGATAGCGCCCGCCACCGCAAGGATTGCGGCGACTTTCATGCCAGAGAAGATGTAGGGCAGAGCGCCAGGCAGCTGGATCTTGGTGAAGATCTGCCAGCGCGAGCCTTTTAGCGAACGCACCAGATCAAGTAAGTCGGGCTCGACCTCGCGTAAGCCGCGGGCGGTTGTCAGCACGATTGGGAAGAAACAGATTGCAAATGCCATCATCATGTTTGGCCCAACGCCGTAGCGGAACCAGACGATGATAAGCGGTCCGAGCGCCACCTTTGGGATCATGTTGAGGCTGACCAGCAGCGGCATGACGAACATTTCCAGCCGTCGGAACCACGAAAACAAGAGCGCGATGCCAATACCGACCACCACGGCAAGAATATAGCCGCCGAAAATCTCGGCGCCGGTGACGAGGGTATTTTCGACCCAGCGATAATTGGAAACGAGCAGCGCTTGTACTGTGGCGTAAGGAGAAGGCAGCACAAATTTTGGCACATTGCCGAGAACGACGAAGAAGTACCATGCAAGGACCAGCAGCAAATGGCTGATCACCGCCAGGGCGTAGCGTTGCAGCGATTCTTGATTTCGGCCCACGGCTCCCCTCTACCTCACAACAGACCGGCGGCCCAAGTGACATCGTACGGTAAGGACGTGGCAGCAGCCAGGTTATGGCGGTGCATCATGCCAGCCATCGCGCGAGATTTTGACGCACAAATGCGTCGTCGTTGAGATGCGGATAGGCGGCATAGACACGGTCGATCTCTTCTTTCTGGCCGGGCCCAAGTGATTCACCTGGATCGAGACACCAGATGCCCTCCAGCAATCCTTGCCTGCGCAGAATTTCGTGACAGCCGGTGATGACGCCATGAAAGTTGTTTGCGACATCGAAGATCGCGGCGTTGCAATCAGTGACCTGCGAATCGAGCGCCAGTAGATCGGCCGGCACCACACGGGCCGCTGCGGCTGCCTGCGCCTGCTCGAGCAGCTCGACTGCCTTTCGCACCCAGACGCTCCAGTGTCCCAGAAGGCCACCCCGGATGCGTACGGTGGTGAAGTCACCTTTGCTCGGCACCTTGTAGGGGGTCACCAGGTCGGGGATGATGTGGTCGTCGTTCCCTGTGTAAAGGGTCACGCGTGCGGTCGCGCCGGCCTCCACCACGCCGCGCACCACATCAAGCGTGCGATAGCGGTTGAACGGCGCAATCTTGATCGCTGCCACGTTCTCGATCGCAGCAAAGCGCCGCCAGAACGCTGCCGATAACACGATGCCGCCGACAGCGGGCTGCAGGTAAAAACCAACCAGCGGGATCTCCTCGGCGACGGCGCGCGCATGCTCAATAAGCTCATCTTCGCTCGCGCCCTTCATCGCGGCGAGCGAGAGGAGGCCCGCGTGATAGCCGACGCCGCGCGCTGTTTGCGCCTCCTGCACCGCCTGATGGGTGCGCCCCACCAAGCCTGCGATCATCACGATGGGACGCTGGCACCATTCCGCCGCGGCGTGCATGGCAAGTTCTAGCACCGGTTGGTAAAGCCCAGCCTCGCGGACTGCGAATTGCGTTGTGTGCACGCCGACCGCGAGCCCACCGGCGCCTGCGTCGAGATAGTAGCGGGCGAGCGCGCGCTGTCGACGCGGGTCGAGTTGGCGGCGGGCATCGAGCGCCAAGGGGTGAGCGGGAATGACCACGCCCTTGCGCAGCAAGGCGAGGATCTCGGGTGGCCAATCAGCGAAGCGTAGACCCATCCCTCTTCTCAAGTAACCAGGCGGTTACACCGGCGAGAGTGGCAGCGATCGGACGTGGCGTCAACGCGGGGCCCTGTTACGCGCGGATCGCGCTCAGAACAATATCGACATTGTGCTGCCGTTGCCGGCGGCAGGCCGAGTCGCTGCCGAGCCGTCGGCCGAAGATCGATGACAGCGTCCAATTGTTGGAGAAATAGAAGAAGGACATTGCTGCGATCGACACATAAAGGCTGACTGGATCGACACCGGGCCGAAACACGCCCTGGGCGACACCGCGTTTGAGGATATCGTCGATCAGACGAACGAACGGGCTGTGCAACTGGCGCACCTTTTTGGACTGCCGAAGATGGCGCGCCCGGTGCAGATTCTCGTTGTTGATCAGGCTGATCAGCTCCGGGTGGTGGCGACAATACTCAAAGTTGAATTCGATGAGCCGTTTGATCGCAACCTCGGGCGCCATGCCGGCGAGATCCAGCGTGCGTTCACTGCCGCGCAAGTTTTCGTAGACGCGCTCCAGCACGGCGAGATAAAGGCCCTGCTTGTTACCGAAATAGTGGTAGATCATCCGCTTGTTGGCGCGCGAGCGGCAGGCGATCTCGTCTACCCGACCGCCCGAAAGCCCCTTGCGTGCGAACTCGTCTTGCGCAGCCAATAGGATCGCTTCGCGTGTCCGGTCTGGATTGCGGTGAATCCCGGGTTGCTTTGGTTTCGTTCTGCTTCGCTGCACGTCGGCGCCGTTGACAGGCCTACGCGGCCAATCCTATCGTTTGAGGTAACCACGCAGTTACCACGGACCTTTGCCGTCCGTCGAGGACATGGCGAGTCATCGGCGTCACCGCTGCGGGAGGAGGAACATCATGAAAATCTTGAAACTGGTACTGGCGGCCGGTGCGGCGCTCACGTTAGGCATGACGACGGCTTCGGCACAGCAGAAAATCACCTTCACCCTCAATTGGGTCGCCGGCGGGGACCATGCACCGTATTTCTATGCCCAGAAGATGGGCTGGTACAAGGACGCGGGTGTCAACGTCGAGTTCGAAACCGGCCGCGGCTCCGCTGCCTCCGCGCAGAAAGTTGCGGCGGGCTCTTCACAGCTTGGTCTCTCCGATATGGCCGGCGTGCTGCTATTCCGCGGCAAGGGCATGGATCTCGTCGGTTTGATGAATGTCTATGCCAACTCGCCACAGGGCCTGTATTGGCTTAAGAGTTCCGGTATTAAGTCAGTCAAAGACCTCGCCGGGAAGAAGATCGGCAATCCGGCCGGCGATGGCGCCCGCACTATGTGGCCGGCGCTGGCTAAGAAGGTTGGCATCGATCCAAACTCAGTTACCTGGGTCAACATCGATGCCAATGCCAAGCTCGGTGCACTGAAGGCCAAGACCATTGACGCCACCACGTCATTCTTCAACCTGCACCACGTATTCGCGCGCGAGCTCGGCGCCGACATGGGGTTCCTCGCCTGGAAGGACGATGGCGTTAATCCCTACGGCAATTCGATTATTGCCAACGGCGCATGGCTGAAGGCTAATCAAGACACCGCTGCCAAATTTACCAAGGTGACGCAAAAAGCGTTTGCCGAATGCGCGAAGAATCCAGATCCTTGCGTCAAGGCGTTGGTCGAAGCGAACAGCGGCCTGTTGTACGACAACGAACTGACCAACTGGCACCTCGTCAGCATCCTGATGAGCGACGACACCTCGCGGAATGTTGCGCTAGGTTGGCATGACGACAAACGAATGGCGGATGACTACAAACTGGTGGACGAATTTCTCAAGATGGAAAAGCCGTACGACATCAAGACGGCCTACACCAATGAGTACCTCGACAAGAGTATCAAGATGCCGCCGATCAATCCGCCAAAGTTATACTGAGCGAAATATTTCGAGATTGTGGCGCCGGCTGCATCGCGGTCCGCCTCTCTTTCAGCCAAACTCTGGTCCGACTACGGCGAACGTCCGCGCGGTATCTTCAAAACCGGTCGCCCGTCCAAGAACCATGCGGGTGAGTGGCCGTTGTGACGTGAAGCCAGCTTTCGCGAGCCAGGCACAAATATCGGTTTTGGCGTCTGCGAGGTCGAGATAGACAGGCCCCTCGAGAGCGGAGAGCGCGCGCGCTAGCAGCACTCGCGCGGCGACATCGTCTTCTGCCACGAGCGGTCCGATTTGCGAAGAGCTGCGCCCGTTCCGGCCGAGCATGAATCCCGCGACCTCGCCGCGCCGCTCGGCAATCAGTTCAGCCTTCGGCAGCCGGCTGCGCAAGTGGTGCAGCAGTGCGCTTCGGTCGGCGCCGAATGCTGCGGCGTCATAAGCGCAAATCACGTTCCAGTCGGCATCGACGATGGGACGGACTGTCGTTCCGTCGGCATTCGGCGACGTCATCGGCTTTGGATCCGGACGCACCCATCTTTGAAAGCCCCAGGTGTCCTGAAAGCCCAAAGCACGATAGATCGGGCGGCCCGCCGGTGTCGCATCGAGCACGGGCACGCAGCCCTTCTCATTGAGCGCCGCCATACAACGCTTCAGAAGTCTTGTTCCAAGGCTACGCTGTCGATGCTCGGGCAAGACCAGCACCATGCTGATCCAGGCGAATTGGCCGTAGGGGAGAGTCGCTGCGGACGCGATCACGCGACCATTTTCACGGGCGACAAAGACAGTGCCGAGATCGCGAAAAATCTCCCAATCGGCGGGCAGCTGATTCCAGCCGGCCGCGCGTACCAGCGCTTCGGCGTCGGAAAAATCGGCCGAAGTGAAGGAAGCTTCGATGGTTGGCTCAGAAGGAGCCATCGCGCGTACCAAAATGGGTGTCCTTGCCGAGGCTCGGCATGCCACGCGAAACCCAGTCGGCAGTCCAGTCAATCATCCGCGCCAGCGAGACACGCGGCTTGCCCATTAGCCGAACCGATTCTGCTGGATTGATCAGCCATGCATCCCGCGCTTCGACCCCCGAGAGCACCGGCCTTTTGCCAAGACGCTCGCCGAACTGCTCCGCCAGCCAGCGGACGCTTTGCGGCGGACCGCTGACGTTGAGTGGGCTCGCCGGCACGGTGCAATGATTGAGCGCGCGCAAGACAAATTCATTGGCGTCACCCTGCCAAATCACATTCACGTGGCCCATTGTGAGATCAAGCGGCGTGACGGTATGTACGCGTGTCGCGATGTCAAAAAGAACGCCATAGCGCATGTCGATCGCATAGTTGAGGCGGATGATGCGGCCCGGTGTTTTGTTTACGCGAGAAAAATGCGTGAACATCGCCTCGCGGGCGACGCACGAGTAGGCGTAGATGCCGGGCGGTGGAACCGCCGGCGTCGATTCTGTCGCGCCGCCTTTGGTGACATCGACGTATGGGTAAACGCAGCCGGTTGAATAAGCGACGATGCGCGAGGCCGGATAGGCTTCGGCAACCAATGCAGGCACATGGGAATTCATCACCCAGGTCAAATCCTCAGCGCCGGCCGAACCGAATTTGCGGCCTGCCATGAACACTACGTTCGGGAGCTTCGGGAGCGCCGCGACCTGCGCGCGATTCAGCAGATCAGCCTCGATGCATTCGATGCCCCATCCGGCCAGCCGCTCGCGCAGGCCTTTTTCGCTGAAGCGGGCGACGCCGACCACGCATTTGCCTGGCGCCGCGCGCTTTGCGAGGCGGGCGAGCGTCGGCCCCATCTTGCCGCCCACACCTAGAATGATGATGTCGCCCGTAATGCGCGCCATATCCGCCACGAGCGCCGCCGATGGCGAGGTCATCACCTCTTCGAGATGATTGACGTCGCGAAAGCGATCCGGCAAAGATGCGTCGGCGGTGCTGGTCCCGGCAATCGACATGACATCCTTCTACGACTGGTCAGAGACCTATGTATAAGTAACCAGTTGGATACTAATAAGCTGTCCGCCTTGCAACAAGGACCTCGGGATGGCGTCAGCATCTCGCATCAAGACGACGGTGGTCGGCTCGTATCCAATGCCGGATTGGCTTCAGGCATTGCCGTCGGAACAAGCGTTGACTGACGCGACGCGGGTCGTGATCAGCATCCAAGAGCAAGCCGGCATTGATCTTGTCTGCGATGGGGAACTGTCCCGCTTCGACGTCAATCATCCAGAGACCAACGGCATGATCGAGTATTTCGTGCGCCCGATGTCCGGCATGCGAAGCGCCATCACCTTTGACGAATTGGTGACCTATCGCTCACAGCCCGGTATGGGATTCCGCACACGACCACCAGCTGTGGTCGAAGGCGCTGTCAGCGCCGGAACACTCGACTTGCCGCGCGCCTGCGCTCGCGCCCGGCAACTCGCGTCGAAACCGTTCAAGTTCACACTGACCGGCCCGCACATGCTAGCGAAAAGTTTAATCAACAAGCACTACGGCAATGTGCCCGATCTTGCGATGGCGATCGGGGATGCCTTGGCGGAGCAGGTCAGGCACCTTGATGCCGATGTGGTGCAACTCGACGAAGCTAACCTGCCGGGCAATCCTGAAGAATGGGAGTGGGCCGCCGCCGCGATCAATCGCGTCCTTGACGCGGTTAAGACCACGCCGGCGGTGCATCTGTGCTTCGGCAACTACGGGGGGCAATCAATTCAGAAAGGCAAGTGGGAGAACTTGATCAATTACCTCAACGCGCTTCACGTCGATCACGTCGTGATGGAAACCGCGCGTCGGCCTGCGGACGAGCTTGCCGTGTTCAAGCAGTTGCGGCCGGAGATCGGCCTCGGCCTCGGCGTGATCGACATCAAGGCAACAGTGATCGAGTCGCCGGATTCGATCGCGCGCGCGATAGAGCGTGCAGAGAATCTCTTGGGTCCAGGCCGTGTCCGCTATGTTCACCCCGATTGTGGTTTCTGGATGCTCAAGCGCAACATCGCCGATGGGAAGATCCGGGCGCTGGTCGAGGGCCGCAATCGCTATGAAGGACTCGTATCTCGGGCGTGATGTGAGAACGTCGGCTGACGGCATCGTAGATCTGCAGCGGCGACCGGTGTCGCTGCTATTGAGGCGTTTCATGAACGCGGAATATTTCGAGAAACAAAGACGAGACATGCTTGCGGCGATTAGGGCGATAAGCGCCCACATGGCCGCCGAGGCTGGCAAGACCGCGCTGGACGAGCGAGTCCTCAGGGCAATGGCTAAGGTACCGCGACACGAGTTTGTGCCCTTCGAGGTCCAGGAGTACGCTTACCTGAACAGGCCAATTCCGATCGGTTTCGATAAGACGATCTCGCAGCCATTGATGGTTGCGGTAATGACGGACCTGCTCGAGCTCAAACCAGACGACGCGGTCCTCGAAATCGGCACCGGCCTGGGCTATCAGGCCGCAGTGCTCGCCGAGCTGGCTGGCAGGGTGTACAGCGTAGAAATCATCGACGAGCTCGCGCAACGGGCAATACAGCGGCTGAAACGAGAGGGCTATACCAACGTCGAAGTCCGCGTCGGCAATGGCCATACCGGCTGGCCCAAGCACGCCCCGTTCGACAAGGTGATAGTCACAGCGGCGCCCGACCTAATCCCTCCTCCTCTGATCAACCAGCTCAGGGCTGGCGGAAGGATGGTGATCCCGGTCGGCCTGCCCGGCGCTCAGCAACTTGTCGTGGCCGAGAAGGACCTAAACGGCAGGGTCACAACGAGGGAAATTATGCCGGTACTGTTCTCGGTGCTCGAGGGATCCGACCAGCCTGCATTCCGGGCGTCCTGATCGAGATGATCACCGAGCCTCAAATTGAAACAGCCTAGCTGAAGACTCGTCGCGTTTGGATGGATGATCGCCATGGCAGCCCCTGCTGACAAACTAGGAGCCTCATGACCCGGCTTCATGTCCGCTTTCGGCAGTAAAGCGGACATCAGCGTCAGCCTTTCAATCGCGTACGCACCTGCCTTTACAGCAGGATGCGCCCGTGCATCGATTGGTTCAGCGATCGCGCCAATATCGCCATTCCGATATTGGCTGGGCTGCATCATCAATACGTCCGGATATAGGCGGTTGAACGCTACTTGGCGGACTTCATGACCACTACGTTTGGGGTTAGGTTTTCGGTACACACAGCTCTCAATTGAGGGGCGCATGGCCGAACGAGCGATAACAGATGAAGAACTTCCGGTGATCGCCCGCTTTGAGGTGCGTCAGCGCAGCTATCTCGCGCCGGATGGCACCGTTCTAAGGCGGCTACCACACTTCGCTTCTGACACTAACGCGCTGGTCTCGCTTTATCGCGGTATGGCCCTCACCCGTGCCTTCGATACCAAAGCTGTCTCACTCCAGCGCACCGGACGGCTTGGGACTTACGCGGTTTCGCTCGGCCAAGAGGCGGTCTCGATCGGGGTCGCAAGCGCTATGCGCGGGGAGGATGTACTCCTGCCCTCTTATCGCGACAACGCTGCGCTGCTTTGGCGCGGCGTCACAATGGAAGAGATCCTGCTTTATTGGGGTGGCGATGAGCGTGGCAATCACTGGTCAGGTCCAGTCCATGATTTCCCATTTTGTATCCCGGTCGGATCGCATGCCCCACATGCTGCCGGCGTCGCTTATGCTTTCGCGGTTCGAAAGCAACCCCGTGTCGCAGTTTGTTTGTTTGGTGAGGGTGCCACCTCAAAAGGTGACGTATGGGAGGCGATGAACTTCGCGGGTGTTCACAAACTGCCCGTCGTTTTTGTTGTCAATAACAATCAGTGGGCCATTTCCGTCCCACTTAAATTGCAGACTGCGTCAGAGACGCTTGCTCAAAAAGCGATCGCCGCGGGATTTGCCGGCGAGCAGGTCGATGGCAACGACGTCATCGCTGTGCGCGCCGCGGCCGAAGAGGCGATTGCCGAAGCGCGTGCCGGAAAGGGGCCGCGTTTCATCGAGGCTGTGACTTACCGACTCGGCGACCATACGACCGCCGATGATGCCGCGCGGTACCGGCCGCCGGAGGAGGTCCAAGCGCGCTGGAAAGAGGAACCGATCGCACGCCTGAGGTCATATCTTGTTGGTCAGAATGCGTGGGGCAAAGTGCAAGAGGAACAGCTTGCTGCCGAGTGCCAGCAGCTTATCGAAGTTGCGATCGAGCGCTATTTGGCGACGAGTCCGCGCTTACCAGAGACTATGTTCGACAACCTCTACGCGGAGCTGCCAGAGGCCTATGCCGCTCAGCGCCGCGAGTTGAAGGAGGCGTCTCATGGCTGAAGTCACGCTCGTCGAAGCAGTCAACTTGGCGCTCGCCCGCGCCCTGAGTGATGATCCCAATGTTATCGTTCTTGGTGAAGACGTGGGTGTCAATGGTGGTGTCTTTCGCGCCACAGTCGGACTGCAGCAGCGTTTTGGACCGCAACGCGTGGTCGATACACCTCTCGCCGAACTACTGATCAGTGGTTTATGCGTCGGGATGGCTGCACAAGGCCTCAGGCCGGTCGGCGAGATCCAATTTATGGGGTTCATCTATCCGTGCATCGATCAATTGGTGAACCATGCTTCGCGGCTGCGCAATCGAACGCGAGGCCGACTCAGTTGTCCGATGGTTCTGCGTACGCCCCACGGCGGCGGCATTCGCGCTCCCGAGCATCACTCGGAAAGCACAGAGGTTATGCTAGCCCACATTCCAGGTTTGCGCGTGGTGATACCGTCTTCGCCGGAACGCGCCTATGGCCTATTGCTCGCCGCGATCCGCGATCCTGATCCAGTCGTGTTCCTCGAGCCGACGCGAATCTACCGGGCCGCGAAAGGCCAAATTGATGACGATGGCGAGGCCTTGCCGCTGGACGTCGCTTTCGTTCTTCGGGAAGGTCAGGACGTAACATTGATTAGCTGGGGCGCGATGGTGAAGGAGACTTTGGCAGCCGCCGATCAGCTCGCCGGCGACGGCATCCGCGCAGAGGTGATCGACCTAGCCACGCTTAAGCCCTACGACGCAGACACTATCCTTGCTTCGGTGCAGAAAACAGGACGGTGTGTCATTGTGCACGAGGCGGCACGGACGGGCGGCTTTGGTGCGGAGATCGCCGCGCTCATCGCCGAGCACGGGCTGACGTCATTGCTCGCCCCGGTTGTCCGCGTCACCGGGTACGACACCGTCATACCGCTTCCACGGCTTGAGCAGCACTATATGCCATCGGTGAACCGGATCGCGGCAGCCGCTCGCAAGGTCTGTCAGTTCAGCTGAGCTTCGCGGAGTTTGCATGCGTCAGTTTCTCTTGCCTGATCTCGGTGAAGGGCTCGAAGAGGCTGAGATTGTCGCTTGGCACGTTAATGAGGGCGATCATGTTGTCACTGATCAGCCGCTTGTGTCGGTCGAGACCGACAAGGCGGTGGTGGAGGTTCCTGCCCCGCGGAGCGGTCGCATTGCACACCTGTTCGGCTCCAAAGGCGATCTGGTCAAAGTAGGGACACCCCTCGTCGAGTTTGCCGAAGGTTCGGAGCAAGACACCGGAACAGTTGTTGGTGAGCTCAGTCGAGACGAGAAGCCATCTCGCGGGGCTGAAGTGCCAACCGAGCCGACGCAGGTGCGGACCCGACAGGTGCTTCCTGCAGTGCGTGCGCTTGCGCACAAGCTCGATGTCGACCTTAACCTGGTCCAAGCCACAGGACCGGCCGGTACCATCACGCGGGCCGACGTGGAGCGCGCTGCCAAGAGCCTGGTTGATGCAGGCCCTGCCGAACCACTGAGAGGAATGCGCCGCGCCATGGCGCAGCGGATGGCGGTCGCGCATGCCGAAGTGTCGCCGGCAAGCGTAACCGACGAGGCCGACATCGACGATTGGCCGAAGCGCGAGGATATCACAGTCCGACTTGTTCGCGCGATTGCTGTGGCCTGCAAGGCCGAGCCCTCGCTTAACGCCTGGTACAATGCGGAAGCGGTAGAGCGGCGTCTGGTGAAGCGTATCGACATTGGTATTGCGGTCGACACCGAAGATGGCCTCATCGTGCCAGTTATGCGCAATGTCGGCGGGCGTGACGCGCGCGACTTGCGTGCTGGACTCGACCGACTGCGGGCCGATGCTGCCGCAAGGTCGATTCCTTCTGAGGAACTACGTGGCGCTACGATCACGTTGTCGAATTTCGGCATGATCGGAGGACGTTTTGCCAACCTGGTTGTTGTACCCCCCCAGGTCGCGATCATAGGAGCGGGCCGCATTCGCCAAGGCGTGGTGGTGCACGAAGGTCGGCCGTTGGTGCGGCGCATTCTGCCGTTGTCACTGACCTTCGATCACCGTGTGGTGACGGGCGGCGAGGCGGCCCGCTTTTTGATGGCGCTCAAGGCCGATCTCGAACGGGCTTCGTAATGCGCACGGTCAAGGGACGCGCAAAGCAAGCTACACTGACTAGTAACGGTCACCGCGCCCGATGGCCGCACGATGTCGGCGCAGCTCGGTGGCAGTTCGAATTTTGTCTGACAAAACCGAAATCATCGTAGGATATATTTTTCGGTACACGCAGGAGTGGCGTGGTGGCGGCACGCGTAGAGGCGACCAGCCCGAACTTCAGCAATGGTATTGGGGCGAGCGTTTCGACGTTCGCGGCCACAGCAATCGTCGTCGCCGACATGGTTGGCGTCGGCGTTTTCACGAGTCTCGGCTTTCAAGTCCAGACCATCGATTCCGGCTTCTCTTTGATGTTGCTCTGGGTGATCGGCGGCATCGTGGCATTTTGCGGGGCGACTTGTTACGCCGAACTCGCCGCGATGTTTCCGCGCTCGAGCGGCGAATATAATTTTCTGCTGCGTACATATCATCCGGTATTCGGATTTCTCGCCGGCTGGCTATCGGCGACAGTCGGGTTTGCAGCACCGGTCGCGCTTGCGGCGATGGCCTTTGGTGAATACGCGAAACCGCTTTTGCCCGGCATATCGCCGCTGGCGCTCGGTCTTGGCGTGACCTGGCTGGTGACGATATTCCACTTGTCCGGAATTAAATACGGTTCGGCATTCCAGAACATATCGACTGTCGTCAAGCTCATCCTTATCGTCATTTTTATAGCCGCCGGCTTTGCGATCGGTAATCCGCAGCCGATCTCGTTCGTGCCTGCTGCCAGCGACTTTGGCCAGATAATTAGTGCCGCGTTTGCCATCAATCTGGCCTTCGTGATGTACGCCTATTCCGGCTGGAACGCGTCAACCTACATTATCGAGGAAATTCATGAGCCGAACCGCACGTTGCCGCGCGCGTTGATTGCCGGCGTCTTTATCGTGCTGGTGTTGTACGTGGCATTGAATGCTGCATTCCTCTACACAACTCCGATCGAAAAATTTGCCGGACAGGTCCAAGTCGCTATGATCGTCGGGGATCATATTTTTGGCGTACGCGGTGGTAGCATCGTCAGCGCGTTGATCTGCCTTGGACTGGTTTCTTCGATCAGCGCCATGATGTGGATCGGCCCTCGGGTCACCATGGTGATGGGCGAGGATTTCCGGATGCTGCGGATCTTTGCGCACAAATCGAAGTACGGCGTGCCTTCGTTCGCGATCGGTTTTCAACTCGTTGTCGCAAACCTGCTCCTATTAGCGCAAAGTTTCGAGGCGGTACTTGAATTCATTCAATTCAGCCTCACGCTCTGTTCGTTTTTCACGGTGCTGGGCGTGATTGTGCTCCGCTTCACCAAGCCGGCGCATCCACGGCCATATCGCACTTGGGCCTATCCGGCGACGCCGATTATCTTCTTATCGGTGACGTTCTTCATGATGGGCTACTTGCTCATCAACCGTCCAGTGCAATCGCTGGCGGGCGTTTTAGTGATGCTCGCCGGTCTCATCATTTACGCTATCGCCCAGTACTACCCGGCCGTGCTTGCGGCCCAAAAAGCGACAGCAATAAAATGAATAAGTTGAGCTTAATTACAGCCATTGTCGCAAATCTTCTCAGCCTCGCATGGCGAGCGCTAACGACACAGCGCGAACATTCGTCTCTGAGGCGAGGTCGCAAGGATCCGGCCGACGAAGCGAGCCCCCCGCAGTCCTGCTCCACAGGAGCTGTGCTCTGGTCGGCATTCAATCCTGCGACCGGGTAAAGGGCACAAAGCGAACGAGGATAACCGAGCGCGTCTTCATCTCACCCGGTGCGGTCTTTTCGATGACCGTGAGTTGCTGTGTGGCGGACGCGGGTCCCAGCGGCATAACGAGCCGGCCACCCACTTTGAGCTGCTCGATCAGCGGCGGCGGTACATGCCCCAGTGCGGCTGTCACGACAATTGCATCGAACGGACCGCACTCCGGCCAGCCATGGTAACCGTCGCCAACCTTTACGCTCACATTGTCATAACCGAGGTCTCCCAGCACTTTCGCAGCGACTTCGCCAAGTGCAGGTACAATCTCAATGGTACAGACCTTTCGTACCAGCCGCGCTAGTATTGCGGCCTGGTAACCGGAGCCCGTGCCAACTTCCAGGACAGCATGGTGGAACTCGACCTCAGCGAGATGGGTCATTAGGGCGACTATGAACGGCTGCGATATTGTCTGGCCCTGGCCAATGGGAACCGGCATGTCCGCGTATGCGACCGAGCAAGAACCCGCGGGGATGAACCGATGGCGTTCCGTTTGCCCCGCGGCCTTCAGGACGCTCTCCGATATGCCTTGCGGTCCCAAAACACCGGCGGATCGCGCGTAGGCTCGAATGGTTTCGACCATCGCGGCGCGTTCGCGGACGCATTGTGCGTCCTCTGCAATTGCTTCACGTGCGACAGCAATCAACACGAGCAGCAGCAATTTCTTCATCATCGTGTGGCCTCCGGCACGTCCACACAACACAAAAGCGTTCAACGGAAATCGCTATTAGAATACATTTTTTCTAGCTTAGCCTAAACCATCGATATATCCGGATTTGATTTCCCAGACACCTAAACCCGCACGTAATGGTGAAGAAGTCGGAACCGCGACTTGAACACGCCGGCGACCAACATTCCAAACGCGTACAGGATGGCAATCATCGTCTGAAATGATGCGACGATTCTACCTCACGCGCTAATCTACGCCGGATGGAATTTTCGGAAAGGACAGGATAAGGGTAGGAGGAGCTAGCAATGGTTAGGCATATCATTCTTATTTGTAGCTCTTGAGACCTTATTGCTGCATGGTTTTGATTGCGGCATGATCCGCTTATGGGCAACGGTAACAATCCATCAATAAAAGCCGATTTGTTTTCGGAGCAGCAATCGCCAGACACCCCTTCGTCTTCGGCAAGCGAAGCTAAATCATCGTCATTGCGAATCGACGAAACTGCAGCGGCTTCATCGCAATCATATGCGCTACCGAAAAACCTACAAAGCGCAATCAGATACCTGGATGATGATCAGCTTGACCGATTGCTTGCAGCAGCGCTTGCCGAGCAGCGCCGACGCCGCAAAAAGGTTCCCGTGTCAGATAAAAGTCCCCGCAAGGCTCTTGTAAAAGTCGCCGCGCCTCCTTTGCCTCAAGGGAAGCTGAACGCTATTCGTGCCGCCTTTAAAGCTGGTTTTACACCGTCACGGATTGCTCGACAGTTCCGAATTTCCCAGTCGGATGTGAAAAAGGCGCTGGCAAGCGATGAAATGAAGCGATGAAGATCGAGAAAAATTCGAGATACCTGACAGCAAGGCTGAGGTTCGCTTCCTTGTTTTCGCAAGCCTTCTAGTATTCTGGCGGCAGCGACTTGATGATCTCATAGGGTCCCGGTCCTCCGCAGGCCGCTCGTTGAATAGGCGTGAAAATTTGTGATTGTGCTGGGATATTCGTGGCTCCACGCGAGGTTTGGGCGTCGGCTTTCCAAGCTAAAGAGCCAACCAATAGAATCGCCGCCGCCGCAGTGACGGCAACCGATAGCTTTCGCATGGCTTTCTCCTGGTTTAGTTCGTCGCCTCTCAAGCCGTAAATTGTAATTTACGGGGCTCGTTCCAACAAATTAGGACGCCGAGGCTCTTAAATTCGGACGCCGCCGCTCTAATCGGCGCGCCAAGCCGGAGTTATGTCCGGGTTATGAAAGATCGTCTCGCCACAGTTTATGCAAAGGTACTGTTTTTCTCGACCTGGCCCTTTAAAAACGAATTTTAGCCCCGGGTGTCCGGGGTCATCCGGGCCCTTCGTTATCTGCGCTTTGCAAGCGTCGCATAACCTGATCATTTCCGGCGCCCAGGCGAACGGTGCGGCCGTCAGGGCCTCGGCTCAGGCACTCAGCGCGCCGAGCACCATCCGGCAATCGGGTGTTTGCGGTATTTAATCATGCGTGCTTGAAACTGCCTGGTTTCAATCCAAGAGCCTTCACCGCCGCCTCTGGAAGCGGACCATACGCTTGAACCTTCTCATTCGGGGCCATGCATGCCGCAATAATGGCCTCAGCCTTAGATGGGTCTTCTTCCGCGACGTAATAGACGGTCCGCATTGGCAGACCGCCGTCTAATGGCTCAGTTGTTACAAGGACAACTTGACCGTTTGGCATGCGCCAAATATGGCATGTGCGAGACTCCTAGTCTCTCCAAAAATCTTTAAAGCGGCGAACACGGTGATGCCCATAGGCACAAAGAGCTTGAAAGCTGCAGGGAGTTCGAATGTAGATGTGGACAGAGCTGACGGGCGAGCAAATCGGGCAGGAGCGCATGCGCTTCTTCGAGCGTCTGAAGGCAGCGGCGTCCGCCGAGTGGCGCGTCTACACCGAGCATCCCTTCACCAACGGGATGGCAGACGGTTTGCTTGCCGAAGTGGCATTTCGTCACTACCTCGTTCAGGACTACTTGTTCCTCATCGAGTTTGCTCGTGCCTACGCACTCGCCGTCTACAAGGCACCAAAACTCGCCGACATGCGCGAAGCTGCTGCCGGCCTTTCGGCCATCCTCGATGTCGAGATGAACCTGCACTTGAAGCTCTGTGCGGGCTGGGGTCTGTCGCCGCACGATCTTGAGCGAGCCCCTCCGGCGATCGAGATGCTGGCCTATTCGCGCTATGTGCTCGACACGGGAATGCGCGGCGATCTGCTGGCGCTCCAGGTGGCGCTTGCCCCCTGCGTGATCGGCTACGCGGAGATCGCGGCACGGCTTGCCACGCGGTCCGAGGCGCATGCCGAAACGAACCCCTATCGCGGTTGGATCGCCGAATATGCCGGTGCGCCCTACCAGGCGGTCGCGGCGAAAGCGCGGGCGCACTTGGAGCGTCTTGCCGAAATCTATTCCACGCCCGCCCGCGAGGCCGAGCTGATCGCGATCTTCAAGGAAGCCACGCGGCTCGAAATTGAATTCTGGGAAATGGGCTGGCGCGCGGGTCAGCGTGGTGAATAGGACTGCGCACCGGGTCGGAAGGCTTGGTAGGCGATATTTGGCGTGAGGCGTGCGGATGACCGCTCATTGCACTAAGCGGACATCAGGGCGGCAAGCAGCAATATGCTGGAGGCATGTGAGGTTAGACGCGCAGACAGCAAGAGCTCGGGCGACAACCGGGTTTCGAAGAGCGCGGAAGTTTAGAGCGGGTTAGCTCAGGCAGCCCGGCTGAATGCCTTGGGGACGCCTGTCTTGAGTGGCTCCGCGGTCGCGAGCGTTTCGGAACCTGCGGGAGTGGCCGGCGTTGCACCTGCAGTAGATTTGGGCCCGCTATGGCCGAAGCTGCTGTCCGCAATTTCACCATCAATTTCGGGCCCCAACACCCGGCGGCCCACGGCGTTCTACGCCTCGTGCTCGAGCTCGACGGCGAGGTCGTTGCGCGCGTCGATCCGCATATCGGATTGCTCCACCGCGGAACCGAGAAGCTGATCGAACACAAAACGTACCTGCAGGCGCTGCCCTACTTCGACCGGCTCGACTACGTCGCGCCGATGAACCAGGAACATGCATTCTGCCTGGCAGTCGAGAAACTACTCGACATCAGCATTCCCAGGCGCGCGCAGCTCATCCGCGTGCTCTATTGCGAGATCGGACGATTGCTCTCGCATCTTCTCAACGTGACGACTCAGGCACTCGATGTGGGCGCGCTGACGCCGCCGCTCTGGGGCTTCGAGGAGCGCGAGAAGCTGATGGTATTTTACGAGCGTGCCTCAGGCGCTCGCATGCATGCCAACTATTTCCGGGTTGGCGGCGTACATCGATCTGCCTCAAAATCCGACTTTGTCCGCTTTGGTCCGATAGCGGACATTGTGTGATAGTAAGACCACGCAAAAATGAGACTGGCCCCCCGGGGGGGCGGTTGAAAAAACTAAACCGAGCGAACCGCGGACCGCCCCGGTACAAAAAATAATAGTTGGCTCAAATTGAGAGGCAGCCAATGGGCCTAGCTGGACCGAACCGGAAAACCATCAAACGCGCCTCGAGGGGACGCTTACCGCCATCATCCGGCCCGCATCCCTGGGACAAGCCGGGGCTTTCCCGTGCCGAGCGCGTCATTCGGTTTGCTGAAAGCCTGCCCTGCACGTCGGGCCCGAAAGCAGGCACACTATTCAAGCTGCGCCCCTGGCAGCGGAAGTTTATTCGAGCCGTCTACAGGACCAACAAGGCCGGTGAACGCCTGGTGCGAACCGCTGTGCTGAGTGTTGGTCGCGGCAATGGCAAAACGACTCTTGCTGCCATACTTGGGCTTTGTCACCTCGCCGGTCCCGAAGCTGAGAGCCGCGGCGAGGTCTATAGCGCGGCGAATGATCGCTTCCAGGCCGGCCGGATCTTTGCGGAGATGGCGGCCATCATCGAGCGCGTGCCTTGGCTCGACGATCGCGTATCTATCAAGCGGTTCACGAAGGAGCTCGAGGACGTTGGCGGCGCTGAGAGCATTTATGCCGCCTTGTCGCGCGAGAGCGGCACCAAGATGGGCATGGCCCCCACAGTCGTTATCTACGACGAGCTCGGGCAGAGCGAAGGCCGCGACTTACTCGACGCCCTCGATACGGCAATGGGTAAACGTGCCGAGCCGCTGATGATCATCATCAGTACACAGGCGGCCCGCGACGAAGCGCCACTATCTCAACTCATTGACTACGGTCTGCGCGTCAATCGCGACGAGATATCCGACCCGACATTCCATCTCACATTGTATACGGCGCCGCTTGATGCCGATCCATGGAAGCGGTCGACCTGGAAGCTGGCCAATCCTGCATTGGGCGATCTTCGTTCGCTCGAGGACGCCAAGCGTCTGGCACTGCAGGCGCAGAGAATGCCGGCCGCTGAAGCAAGTTTCCGCAACCTCATCCTCAACCAGCGTGTCGACGCAACCGCGCAATTCATCTCCATGCCCACTTGGAAAGCTTGTGGCGAGCAACCGTGTAACACCGACTTGGAAGGCCGCCCGTGTTATGCCGGCCTCGATCTGGGGGCGACCAGGGACATGACGGCGCTAGTGCTGGTCTTCGCCGGCGAAGGCGGCGCCTTCGATGTACTGCCATTCTGTTGGCTGCCTGGCGAGACTTTGCAGGAACGTGAAGACGAAGATGGAATGCCGTACCGAGTGTGGGCGCACGAGGGCAATCTCCTAACATTTTCAGGACGCACCACCGATCCGCGCGTCGTCGCCATGAAAATCGCTGAGCTCCACGGCCGCTATAAAATCCAGGCACTCGCATTCGATAGGTGGCGGATCGAGGACATCAGGCGGGAGTTGTCGGCGATCGGATGCAACGTCGAGCTCGTGCCTTTCGGCCAGGGATACAAGGACATGGCTTCGGCCGTTGATCGGCTTGAGGCCTTGGTCGAGGAAGGTAAGTTGCGCCACGGCAATCACCCGGTGCTAACCATGGCCGCGGGCAATGCGAAGTGCGAGCGCGATGCCGCGGGCAATCGGAAGCTGTCAAAACTGCGCAGCACCGGCCGCATCGATCCACTTGTTGCGCTCACTATGGCGATCGGTGTCGCAGCGCGCCCGGCGCCGGTGATCGATATCGAAGCGTTGATTGGATGACGGATGGCAACCTGGCCGTACACGACGCAGCGATGGCAACGGTTGCGCCGGCACAAATTGCGCGACCACCCACTTTGTCAGGCATGCCTACAGGTTGGTAGAATTGAGCCCGCTACCGTCGTCGATCACCGCACCCCTATTAAGCGCGGCGGCGATCCCTATCCGCCGCTCGAGCAACTCGCGTCGTTATGCGTTGGCTGCCATAACGCCAAGACCCGGGCTGAGCAGTTGGGCGAGGACTACTTCCGCAAAGGGTGCGATATTTTTGGGTACCCGCTCGATCCCGATCATCCGTGGTACCGGAAATGACTTACGGATTCGCCGATTCCGGAAAGTCGAGTCCCACAGAAGGCCACACGTGCGTTAATCGGCCCGGGCCATATCCCCTTCGCTATCGAGACTCCAGCCATCGCACCAGCGACCGCCTGGCTAATTCTGTGCCCCCGGCGTGCCCCGAGCCCGATGGCCTTTTAGGTCAGCCCTGAGTGATGTTGGTAAGTATTAGAGATTGTTAGGTTCGGTGGTGCCCAAGGGTGGAATCGAACCACCGACACCGTGATTTTCAGTCACGTGCTCTACCAACTGAGCTACCTGGGCGCCGGGCCGGGCCGGACGAGCCGGTCAGCAAGGCGCGGGCGTTATAAAGGCTCGAATCCGCACTGTCCAGAACGCTGGCTCCTAAGCCCCCGGGCCAGTCGGTGGACGCCTTTGGCCGTTCTTGTTTCCCCGTCGGCGCGATCCGGTTTATCGGCGTCCTCGATCGAGATCGATGCGGCGCAACGTCTGGAGCAGACGGCTTGAAATTCAGACGAAATCTGTAACGTGATGCGTCGCTATCGAAGTTGAAAACGGCTAAAGAGACTTTTGGCGTATGATGGGATGCTTAAGTCGGTCTCAACTTTGTAAGAGCTGTCGGCATGTTGTACGGACAATGTATAGAGGTAACCGGCCTTTGCTTTATCAGAATAAACGACAAGATCGAACCTGCTTTGATGAAGTCCTTTTGACGGCCTGTAGAAACGCGTATGCAGCATGGATGCTTCTTCACCACCACTAAGCAACAACTTTTCTTGGCGGTCGTGCCAGCCCGCAGAAAATACGCGATCACTAGTCAAGCGATAGCCTTCCAGGCATTCGTGCTTGCAGTCCTCAAGCGAACTACAACGCTCCCGCACCAAAAATATGGTTACGATAACTGGACCTTGATTAAACGTTATCGGAAGCCCGACGCCACTTGCTGCAAAGAATTGTTCCGGGTTCTTTCCTGAGGGCGTGGGGAGTTGGAGAAACATTTCAGGTACACTGAATTGATAATGTTGGCCCGTGATGGTCTTTAGCTGTGCCCAAACTGCGGGGTTCTCCTGAGCAAACGCAGAGAAAGAAAGCAACCAGGCAGGAATTAGAAAAAGCAGGTCGCGCATATTTTTCAGTTCAGTCACGGCCCGATCTAGTTTCGGCGTTGGTAAGCCTTGATGATTTACATCAAACCACACTTGAAAGCTTGGTGGATCACGACGCTGATTTAGCCGAAAGCGCGACCACTCAAGGCCATCATTTGAGCCCAATCGCCGCGCGGAACCGATTTTTCAGCGCGACGCCGTCGCGCAATGGCAGCACGCGCGGCGGCTCCTCGGCTTCAATCTCCACCCGGGCGAATAGTGTCTCGCGGAGACTCTGCAACCGGCGTGCAAGATCAGCCAACGCTTTCTCATCGCGCACATCGAGACAGCTCGCGATGCCGCAGGCGCGCGCCACGTCGATCAAGTCGACTCCGGTCTGGGTATGGCTCGGCTGCATGCCGGTCTCGCCATAGACGCCATTGTCAAAAACGATCACGGCAAGATTGCGCGGCTGCTGAATGCCGATGGTCGCGAGCGAGCCGAGCCCCATCAGCATCTCCCCATCGCCGGTGATCACCGCGACCCGGCGATCAGGCTGCGCGAGCGCGAGCCCCAATCCGATCATGGCGGCTCCCCCCATCGCGCCCCAGAGATAGAAATTGCGATCGTTGTCACCGGCCGCAGCGGCATCCCAGGCCGTCGAGCCAAGGCCCGGTATGACCAACAGATCGTCACCGCGTCGGGCGAGCAATGCGGCCATCGCTGCGCGGCGTTCGAGCTTCACCTGGTCCACACCTTCTTGCCGATCAGTTCCTGCGACAGGATCACGGCGGCGATGCGTTCGTCGCCGAATGCGTGCTGGATGGCGCGCTCGGCGTTGCTGACAACGTCGCCCGGGCCGGGCGCGCGGTAAATCTCCGCCTCGCACAACTTGAGCACCGGATCGACGATCGATCCCATCGGTACCTGCCAGGGATTGAACTCCTCCCATTCGCCGCGCATGGTTATAACCATAAGCAGCGGAAAGCGGCACGTGCGCGCCAGCGAAAACATGTTGACGCAATTTCCGACCCCGCTCGACTGCATCAACAGCGCAGCTCGCTCGCCGCCGAGCCAGGCGCCTGCCGCAAGCGCCACGCCTTCTTCCTCGGTGGTGAGCGCGATATCGCGGATATCGCGATCGGCGCGGCAGCGCTCGATCAGGCGCGCATGGCCGGCATCGGGTACGTAGCCGACTTGCCGGACGCCGCCGCGCTTGAGTGTCTCGAACAGGCGGTCGGGCCAATCAGCGGTCTGCGCGCTCATTTTTCCCCCGCCTCGCCCTCGGCCGGGCGCTCGCCGTCTTCGTCCTCATCGTCCTTCGCAGGTACCGCATAGACGCCGGACAGCCAGCGATTGAGATCGATGTCGGCGCAGCGCTTCGAGCAAAATGGCTTGAATGCGGGATCGACCGGCTTGCCGCAGATCGGGCAGGCCCGCGCGCTTACGGTCTTGTGGTCGATCTCATTCATTCTGCGCCAGCCACCGGATTTGGAGCAGGACCTGGGCGGCGCTTCACACCGCGTTCAGCCAGCCGAAGCGAATCGGATAGCCCTCGCCGCCCAGCAGCGTAATGACTTCGTAGAGCGGCAAGCCAACAACGTTGCTATATGAGCCCACAATCTTCACAATGAAAGTGCCGGCAATGCCCTGCGCGGCGTAGCCACCCGCCTTGCCGCGCCATTCACCCGAAGCAAGATAAGCTTCGATATCGTCCTCAGACAGCCGCTTGAAGCGCACGCGCGATTCGACAAGTCGCTGACGGAAGTTCTCTTTCGGGGTCACCAGGCAGATCGCGGTATAGACCCGGTGATTTCGACCCGAAAGGAGCCGCAGGCATTGCGCCGCCTCGTCGAGCAGTTCTGCCTTGGGCAGAATACGCCGGCCGACTGCCACCACCGTGTCCGCAGCCAGGATATACGCGCCCCGCAACTCGTCGTCCAAATTCACATTCGCCAATGCCGCCGTTGCCTTGGCCTGGGCGAGCCGCGTCGCGTAGGCGCGCGGGATCTCGCCGCGGTGGGGAGTTTCATCGAGATCGGCGGGCTTGAGGGCGTCCGGCTCGATTCCGGCCTGATTGATCAGGGCAAGGCGGCGCGGCGAACCGGAAGCGAGCACGAATTTGGGACGGCCAATCATTGACGGACGGCGATAACCTGAAGGAACGCGGTGAATGGGCGCGGAACCTAGCGGAACGAGGCAAATTTCACAACCCGAAGCCGCCCGATGCGCCTACTCGTTGGTGCCGCGCGCCTGCGTGAAACGCTCGCGGATTCGCGCCATCAGTTGATCCCGCACCTCGCGATAGGCGTTGAGCCTCTGCTCGCGGTTGCCTTCGGCGACGGCCGGGTCGAGCATCGGCCAATATTCGACGTCCGCTGCAACCTTGCGGGTCAACTCGAGCGCCTTGTGATGGGCAGGCGGCGAAAGCGTGACGATCAGATCGAAGTTGAGCCCTTCAAGGTCCTCGAGCTCTTCGAACGTGATCGGCTTGTGACGCGAGATGTCGATGCCGATTTCCTCCATGGCCGCAATAGCAAACGGGTCGAGCTCGCCTTTTTGAACTCCGGCCGAGCCAACATAAACGTTCTTACCGAACATCTGTCGGAGCAGCCCAGCGGCCATCGGCGAGCGTACCGAGTTCATCCCGCAGGCGAACAAAATCGCGTGGGGGCGCGATGAGCGCTCGGGCGCGGTCAATGCTTGTTCCCGCTCGTCCCCGCGACCCCGCCTACGCTCGCTTTGCGAGCTTCGCCGGGTTGCGGTCCGCCGAACCGCTCAGCGCGAAGGCGGACGGCGAGGACCCGGGGCCGGGACGGATGAGTTTTCGATGCGCAACTGGTTTCCCGGTTATGCGGGAAAGAACGGTCTGGGTGCCCGCCCAAACACACCATCTTTCAACCCTTCCAGTGCAGCACGCAGATCAAAGTGAAAAGGCGACGCGCTGTATCAAGATCGACCGCCACTTTCCCCTTCAGCCGATCCATCAGGATGCGCGAGCCATCATTGTGGATCGCGCGGCGGCCCATATCGATCGCCTCGATTTTCTCGGGCGTTGCCGTGCGGATCGCCTGATAGTAGCTGTCGCAGACCATGTAGTAGTCCTTGACGATTCGCCGCAGCGGCGTGAGCGAAAACAGGTGCGCAATGACCGGCTCGCCGTTTTCACGGCGGATGTCGAAGACAAGACGGTTGCCGTTGATGCTCAGGTGGAGCGTGAAAGGTCCTTCCTCGTGACCGACAGGAACAAAGGAATTCTGTTCGAGCAAGTCATAGATCGCGACCTGCCGTTCGTGCTCGACATCCGGATTGGAACGGCCGATCGATTCTTCATCAAGAACGACGCCGACGAGACGACGCTTCATCGCAGCAGGCGGTGATTTTACCGCGCTCATTTCTGATTGAGACGCATCGCCACGGAGCGAGCGTGCGCCTCAAGCCCTTCCGCCTGGCCAAGCGCGATGGCGGCCGGGCCAAGCGCGCGTAATTGCTCCGGCCCGCACTTGAGCAATGAGGTACGTTTCATGAAATCCAGAACGCCGAGGCCGGACGAAAAACGCGCCGATCGCGCTGTCGGCAGCACGTGATTGGAACCGGCAACATAGTCGCCAATCGCCTCTGGCGTGTGAGCGCCAATGAAAATGGCGCCCGCATTGCGGATTCGACGGACAAGTTGCTCGGCATCGGCCGACATGATTTCCAGATGCTCGGGCGCGAGCTGGTCGACCAAATCGATTGCATCGGAAAGGCTGGGCACAGCAATGATTGCGCCAAAATTGCTCCACGCCGCTCCGGCAACCTCCGAGCGCGGCAAGGTCTTGAGCTGGGCAGCAACCGCCTTCTCGACTTGCGCGGCTAGAGCAGCGTCGTCCGTGATCAGGATCGGCTGCGCGCTGGCGTCATGTTCGGCCTGCGCCAGGAGATCGGCCGCGATCCAGTCGGCGTTGCCGGTCTTGTCGGCCAAAATTAAGACTTCGGAAGGCCCGGCGATCATGTCGATGCCCACTTTTCCGAACACGAGGCGTTTGGCCGCCGCGACATACGCATTGCCGGGACCGACGATCTTGGCAACCGGCGCGATGGTCGCGGTGCCGTAAGCGAGCGCAGCCACCGCTTGCGCACCGCCGACGCGGTAGATTTCATCCACGCCGGCGAGCTTTGCCGCTGCCAGGACCAGAGGCTTGATCTTCCCCTCCGGCGTGGGAACGACCATGGCCAGGCGCGGAACACCGGCGACCTTGGCTGGAACCGCATTCATGAGAACCGATGACGGATAAGCGGCAGTGCCGCCGGGCACATAAAGTCCGACCGCCTCGATCGCAGTCCACTTCGCTCCCATCTCAACTCCGAGCGCATCGGTGAAGCGGTCTTCCTTCGGCATCTGGCGAAGGTGGTAGGCCTCGATACGGTCGCGCGCGAGCTTGAGGGCCGCCAGCGCCTCCGCCTCGCATGATTTCTCGGCGGTAGCGATTTCGGCGGCGTGCACCCGAAGACCTGCCTTGGCGAGATCGATGCGGTCGAACCTGGCGGTCAATTCGAACAGTGCGGTGTCTCCGCGCGCGGCCACGTCCGCAACGATGCGGCGCGCCGCCTCCTCGACATCCTGCGCCACCTCGCGCTTGAGCACGAGCAGACTGCGAAACCGTTCGGGAAAATCCGCGTTTTGACTGTTCAGGCGGAAGGGCATGACCTGTTTCCTGCCGGCGGGCGGCCGGAGGACAGGTCAATGGGTGATGCGGGCCTTGGCGTCAACCCTGACGCAGAACCGCAGTTAAAACTCAGGTCCGGCCGGCCTTGACCACCCGCTTGTCAACATTTTCATGGCAGGGGCAAGCCGCCGTTTGCCAGCTTGGTCCCATATCGGCGAGTTCTGCCTCCAGGCATTCGACCTCGAGCCGGAGCGTGGCTCCGCCCGAAAAAGCCAGAGTCACCGTGCCGGCCGGAGCGTCGGTCTCGGCAAACTCGATCGCCAAAAGATTGAGAACGCCGTCCTTCTGAGCCGGATTTACGTGCTGGCATTTACAGGACAATACGCGCTCGAAGCGCAACGCGGTCCGGTGTCGCCGGAATTCATTGCCGTTGCCGTTCGCGCTTTCCCAGTCGAAGCGATTAAGTCCGAGAACAAGACGCCTTTCTTTCGGCCGCCAATGCACATCGGCAACCTTGACCACGGCATCCTGGAGGTGGGTCGAAGCGACCTCGAGATCTTCCTCGTCAAGGACCACGAATTTCAGCGCGTCCATGGCGTGTCACTCCCTCCCCCGCCTAATTAGGCAAGGCCCTTCACCGGCGCAAGATGGTCAGGCACCTGAGAATGCCGGCTCCAGGCCGGCAGCAACCCATCGGGGCCTGGTCGCCGGCCCAACGAGCGTCCGCAGCAGGGATTCCGCCCCGTCACGGGAGGCCGCCCGCGCGTGAATGGCTCCGGTATAGGTGTTGGCGTTGTGCAATTCGCCCGGCAGGGGGCCAACCACTTTGGCGCCTTTTACAGGCAGAACCTCGCTGATGAAGGTGGTGCCGAGCTCCGCCCGACCCTCGGCAATCGAGGTTGCGACGTCATGGCCGCCCTTGCCGAGCACCGCCTTCCTGTTGATCTCCTCGGCGATCCCGAGCTTTTGCAACAGTGCGGAAAACATGATGCCGCCCGATCCACCGGCCTTCGGGTCCGTGTAAGCCACCGACCGCGCATTCAGCAATGCCTGCCTGAAAGCTTCGGGCGTTGAAATATCCGGCTCGGGCGCACCCTCGCGCACCACGACGCCGGTCACGGTGCGGCCGAGATCGGTGACGGTTTCAGGAATCAAGAGACCAAGCTTTACCAGCTCTCCAATGGCCGATTTGGACAAGATGACGAGATCAGCCACTTCGCCATTCTTGATGCGCTCGCGCAACGAACCCGCCGTGCCGAAGTTCAGATCGAGCTTCTTGCCGCTTTCCCACTCGAATTCGGCGCCAAGCGCCGCGACCATCGACTTTACGGCGCCCGCGCTCATGACTTTGATGCCAGCCACGAATTCCTCCCTCGCCGCGGGATCGTGGCCGAACACGTGGATTTCGTCTAGGCGCTGATGCGTTCGATCGCAGCGCCGCAACGGGAGAGCTTGTCCTCCAGCCGTTCAAAGCCGCGGTCGAGATGGTAGACGCGGTTGACCATGGTCTCGCCTTCGGCGGCGAGCGCAGCAATGACGAGCGACACCGAGGCACGCAGGTCGGTCGCCATCACCGGCGCGCCCTTGAGCTGATCGACTCCTTCGATCGTCGCAGTTTCGCCGTCGAGCTGAATGCGCGCGCCGAGGCGCACCAGTTCCTGCACATGCATGAACCGGTTTTCAAAGATGGTTTCGGTGATATGCGAAGTGCCCTTGGCACGGGTCATCAGCGCCATCAGCTGCGCCTGCAGATCGGTCGGGAAACCGGGGAACGGCGCTGTACTGACTTCGACAGGCCCGAGCCCCGAGCCGTTGCGGGCGACGCGAATGCCTTCGTTGGTCGGCGTAATCGTGGCCCCCGTCTGCTCGAGGACGTCGAGTGCAGACTGCAGCAACTCCGGACGCGCGTTCTGCAGCAGAACATCGCCCCCGGTCATCGCCACCGCCATGGCATAGGTTCCGGTTTCGATACGATCGGGCAGCACCCCGTGCCGCGCGCCGCGCAGTCTCGGCACGCCTTCGACGACGATGCGCGAAGTGCCCGCGCCGGAGATTTTCGCACCCATCTTGTTGAGGCAATCGGCGACGTCGCCGATCTCCGGCTCCCTCGCGGCGTTTTCGATAACGGTTGTACCATTGGCGAGCGAGGCAGCCATGATGGCGGTGTGTGTGCCGCCAACGGTTACCTTCGGGAAAGCGATTTCGCCGCCGCGCAATCCCTTCTTTGCCCGCGCAATGACGTAGCCAGCTTCGATCTCGATTTCGGCGCCAAGCTTTTCCAGTGCCATGATGAGCAGATCAACCGGCCGCGTGCCGATGGCACAGCCGCCAGGCATTGAGACCTTGGCTTCACCCATTCGCGCCACCAGGGGCGCCACCACCCAGAAACTCGCGCGCATCTTCGAGACGAGATCGTAAGGCGCCGTGGTATCGACGATCTGCTTTGCGGAAATATGGATCGTGCGGCCCTGATTGGGATCATCGCCCGGGCGCTTGCCCGCGATCATGACATCCACGCCATGATTGCCGAGAATCCGTTGAAGTTGGATAACGTCGGCGAGCCGCGGGACCTTTTCGAGGATCAGGGTCTCATCGGTGAGCAGGCTCGCGATCATCAACGGAAGCGTTGCATTCTTCGCGCCCGAAATCGGGATTGTGCCGCTCAGACGCTGACCGCCAACTATCCGTATTCGATCCATGCCTGCCCCCGCGTATCGCCGTGGCGCTCACGTGCATTGTGTCCGAACAAGGGGCCACGTCACGTCCTGCGCGGCCCGTTGCCAACACCTTCCGCCGCCAATTGCGGCGAAAGTCCGACCGTATCCTGCGGGGCGCTCAGGGAACCTATTCAGTTTTGGAATTCAAAGGCTTCGGCGATGTTTTCGATTCCTCCGATGCGGCGCGCCCGCGCTCCTGCGCCTTGCGGCGACGCAGGTTTTTTCGCAGCTCCATGGCCAGGCGATGGCTGCGGTCAACAGGCTTGCTGGGCTTGCTGTCGTTGGGCGAGCGCGTCATGGCCATATTATCGGCCTGCCACCCGATGTTGCCAACCAGATCCATTGCTTGCGCCACCGGAGGTCGTGTGGCAGTTTCCGCCGCGTTTGCGCGACTTTATTTTCTGCGCGCCCTGCTGCCGTAGCTCAGTGGTAGAGCACCCCCTTGGTAAGGGGGAGGTCGAGTGTTCAATCCACTCCGGCAGCACCATAAAATCAGCGATCTAGCGGACATCAGCGCTTCGGATCGTTTCTGTGTAAGCACCATGTAAGCAGACCGGCGGGGCTTGCTATGCTTAGAAAAATTCAAGCCAATGACCTTGCCTTGAAGCTCAATGTGCTGGCGGTATGCGCGGTGTTTGTTTTCGTTGCGCGGTTTTGCTGGAGCATTCTGAGTTCAAAAGGCCAACGACAACACCAAATCAATAAATCCACATCACCGCATTACTAGCGTTCGGTAGCGTTGGAGACCGATATGAGCTTTCAGGTTTGGAGAGAAATAACGGGGGCGTACAACGGCAAAATCATCAAGGGGTCATTTAAATTCATTGATGGCATGGTGGCCGTTAGAACCCAGCGCGGGAGCAAGACAACCCAATTGCGCGGTTATACTCCTGAGCAAATGGCTAAAAATTTGCTGCGTGAATTAGCGCGCGAGGGAAGGGGTTAAGATCTCACTCAACCGTCCGGCCCGCGTGGTGGTTTAGAAGAGGTCCGAGGCGCACATGAAAACCTGTCCAGACTGCAACGGTGATGGTGTCGTCGAAAAAGGCACGGACGATGAACAGCAATGCCCAACGTGCGGTGGCCGTGGTTTCGTACCCGATGACGACGACGACCAGGAAGAAGTAATACACACAATGCAGCCGAATTGAGCTTGCGCGGCAGCGGTCGCTGAAGCCGGACAATCACCCATAGGGCTGGTCCCTTATTTCGGCCAATCGTAGAAGGATCGTTGTGTTGACACGCAGCGGTCCTTTTTTGCGCCGCCAACTGAGGCGGCCTAAATCGATATATGATTTTGCCCGCCTCGTCGCAGCGGCCAAGCAAAGCTGAGCTCGTGACCATCGGGATCGGTCAGGTGGAAGAACCGCTCGCCCCATTCGGCATCGCGGGGCGCGGTATCTGGGCGGTAGCCCGCCGAGACCATTTTCGCATGGAGGGCG
>Ga0209382_10001894_pt1 | contig 31644 bp, 21 predicted proteins | sample SoiMetdeltSBSDD5_FD_187599 | JGI IMG/M metagenome (GOLD analysis project Ga0209382, IMG submission 187599) | Bulk soil microbial communities from a Populus tree surrounding site in Tennessee, USA - Soil MetaG P. deltoides SBSDD5 (SPAdes) (version 2) | ecosystem: Environmental > Terrestrial >...
GGGGTCAGACCCGGGCCTGACCCTGCGGGTCTGACCCCATGGCAGGACCTCCTTGCAACGGCACATGTGCTGACGTGCTGTTGCAGCCTATGATCCGGCGCGCTCTCATAGGCCAGCAAGTAGGGTCGGCGCCTGGGGTCAGACCCGCAGGGTCTGACCCCGCCGGCGCGGCCGTGTTATATGCCGTGCATGGGACCGATCGATCGCCGGATTGTCGCCGTTGTGCTCGCCCTGGGCGCAATCGCCGGTGCCGTGGGGGGCGGCCTCGCGACCCCCGCCGCCGCCCAGACTGCCGCCTCCTCGGAGGAGCAGGCCGTCGCCCGCGCCGCCTACGACAAGGCCCTGCGCGACTTCAAGGCCATCCTGGCCGAGCGGCGCGCCCAGATCGAGGCCCGGCAGAGGCTGCCCGAGCGTCCCGGGCAGGGGCTGTACCTGGCCCGGCTCGCCGTCATGAGCACATACAAGGACCTCACCGACCTCGAGCCGAAGCGCATCGGGCGCCCCAACAAGTTCGGCGTCCCGCCGGCCTACTTCGAGGCCGCCATCGAGCCGCTGATCGACGAGTACGCCCGCCTCTTCGGCATCATGCAGGCGCCCCCCGAGCGCGCCCAGGCCTCCCCCACCCCCTTCAAGGACGTGGCCGACCTCGGCCGTGCCATCGCCCGCGCCAAGGGCCTGGATGCCGCCGCCGTGGACGCCGCGGGGCGCATCAGCCTCGGCCTGTTCCTCGCCGAGACCAACGGCAACCAGAACATCGGCAACGCCCGCTCCGAGAAGTACAAGGGCAGCTTCCAGACCGGCCTCGCCGAGGACGCCAGGGGCCGCGCCGCCTGGGCGGCGCTGCTCCCCAAGGTGGCCGCCCTCGATAAGGCGCTCGCCGCCCGCGACGCCCGCGAGACGGCACGCGTCGGCCCCGGCGACCAGCGCTTCAACCACTGGACTGGGGTGCGCAACGGCCTCATGAACGCCCACGCCGACCTGTTCGCGCGGATCCCCGAGATAACGCGCCTGCTCCCCGACGAGATCGACCAGATGAAGCTGTTCCAGCTCATCCAGATCATCCCCTCGCCGACCCGCGCCGCGCTCAAGTCGGGCAACTTCGAGGCCTACCGCATCTCCGAGCCGCGCATCATGGGCTACCTGCGCAACAACTCGATCTTCACCTTCGGCAAGGCCGACCGGGCCCGCACCTCCGCCACCTTCCGCGAGATCCTCGACGCCATGTGGCTCTTCACCAGCAAGTTCGAGCGCGCCCGCGCCCTCTACGCGCAGATCAAGGCCGAGGAGGCAAAGCGCCACGCCCGCTGAGCCACGCTGAGCCACGCTGAGCCCGGGCCTGCGTGCCCCGGCGGCGCTAGCAAACGGGCCACGGCACGGCCCGGCGCCCGCCGCGTAGCCACAGATTTCGCATCGCCAAATCGAATGCGCCGGCGAAATCGCGCACCATCCCCGCGGGCCCCTGCCTGCAGGCCCGGTGGGGCCACCGGGGGCGGATTGAGGCTTGATGCGGCCACAACTCCGGCGTCAAAAAGGCGGGCTCGAGCTCACAGGTGGAGGAAGGCTGCTGCCCCAGGCCATGCCCTACGCGCTTGCCATCTTCGACCTGGACGGAACGCTGGCCGACAGCCTGCCCTGGTTCCAGCTCCATATGAACGACATCGCCGACGAGTTCGGCTTCCGCCGCATCGAGCAGGAGGACATCGGCCCCTTGCGACGGGCCGGCACCCTCGAGATCCTGGCCAGCCTGAACATCCCGATCTGGAAGCTGCCGATGATTGCGCGACACACCCGCAGGTTGAAATCGGCGCACCTCGACGACATCCCCCTGTTCCCGGGGGCCGGCGAGATGCTGCGGGAGGTCAGGGCGGGTGGCCTCAACCTCGCGCTGGTCAGCTCCGACAGCCTGGACAATGCCAAGCGCCAGCTCGGCGCGGCCAACGCGGCGCTCTTCTCCCACTTCGCCTGTGGCGCATCGCTGTTCGGCAAGGCGGCCAAGTTCCGCCGGGTGCTCAAGCGCACCGGCGCCCAGGCGGCCCGCACCATCGCCATCGGCGACGAGGTGCGCGACATCGAGGCCGCCCGCACCGTCGGCATCGCCTGCGGCGCCGTCACCTGGGGCTATGCGGCGCCCGAGACGCTGCGCGCGCTGCAACCCGACCTGATGTTCGACCGCATGGAGGAGATCCCGCGCCGCCTCGTCCCCGGGGCGTGACGCGCCCGAGGCCGCGGGCGGAGCGGGCCTGCCCGCATGAAGATCGCCACCTTCAACATCAACAACGTCGTGCGCCGCCTGCCCAACCTGCTCGGCTGGCTCGCCGCCGCCGAGCCCGATATCGTGTGCCTGCAGGAGCTCAAATGCGCCGACCGCGCGTTTCCCGCCGATGCCCTGCGGCGCGCCGGCTATGCGGCCGTGTGGCGCGCGGAGCCGACCTGGAACGGCGTCGCCATCCTGGCGCGTGGCGCGGAGCCCATCGTCACCCGCACCGCACTCCCCGGCGATCCCGCCGATGCGCAGGCGCGCTACATCGAGGCCGCGGTGGCGGGCATCGTGGTGGGATGCCTCTACCTGCCCAACGGCAACCCGCAGCCGGGCCCCAAGTTCGACTACAAGCTCGCCTGGTTCCGGCGCCTTGACGTCCACGCCAAGGCGCTGCTGCGCGAGGGCGTGCCGGCAGTGCTCACGGGCGACTACAACGTGGCGCCCACCAGGATCGACATCTACCCCACCACCTCCTGGGACAAGGACGCCCTGGTGCAGCCGCAGACCCGCGCCGCCTACGCCCGTCTCGTGGGTCAGGGCTGGACCGACGCGCTGCGCGCGCTCCACGGGGAGGAGCGCATCTACACCTTCTGGCACTACCTCAGGAACCGCTGGCAGCGCGACGCCGGCCTGCGCATCGACCATCTCCTGCTGAGCCCGGCGCTCGCCCCGCGCCTGCTTGCCGCGGGCGTCGACCGTGCCGTCAGGGGCGAGCCCGGCGCCAGCGACCACGCCCCGGTCTGGATCATGCTGCGCCCGGCCGGGCCGCCGCCGCGTAGGCGGCGCACGGCCGCGCGCTGAATGAACCGGGGGCGAGCCTCAGCGGTTGGCCAGCTCACAGGAGCAGGGCGGCGTGGCAGGTGTCCGGCTTGCCCTCCTGCGGCAGGGCGCACCAGCAGGCGAGGTCCTTGCCCGCGCAGACCGGGCAGGGCTTCCAGGACCTGCGCACGCTGCGCCCCGAGCCTCTTCAGCCCGGCTGCCGGGAGCGGCGCATCGATGGCCCCTCCCGTGAGCCACGCGCGGTGCAGGGCGACAGCGCGGTCATGGCCCCAGTCCTCGATCGAGAACGGGTTGCCGAACGGCGTCGTGCGATCGACCTTCACCGCACTGGCCGGCGTGCGCCAGCCCTTGGCTCGGCTGAGCTGGATGCGGCGCGGCTTCGGCGGCTTCATGAAGGCTTTGCTCCCGCGCCCGAAAGTATCATGCTGTTGCCATGGCGCGCGCCTCCACGCTTCCCGAGCATCTGCGGCCCATGCTGGCGACGCTGGCGGATGCTCCCTTCGACGACCCGGACTGGGTGTTCGAGAGCAAGTGGGACGGCTTCCGCATGGTGACGACCATCGCGGGCGGCAAGGTCACCCTCTACTCGCGCAACGGCAAGCTGCTCAGCGACAGCTACCGCCCGGTGGCGCAGGCGCTGGAGCGCATCGGGCGAGATGCCGTCCTCGACGGCGAGCTGGTCGCGCTCGATGCGCACGGCGTCTCGCGCTTCCAGCTCCTGCAGAACGCGCTCAAGGAGCAGGCGCGGCTCAGGTACTGCATCTTCGACCTGATGTTCCTCGGGGGTAAGGACCTGCGCCGCCAGCCGCTCGTCGCCCGCAAGGAGCGGCTGCAGGCGCTCTTGCCCGAGGATGCGCTCATCTCCTTCAGCGCACATCGGCCGGAGCGCGGCAAGCGCTACTTTCAGGAGGCTCAGCGGCAGGGCCTGGAGGGCCTGATGGCCAAGCGTTCCGCCAGCCTCTACCTCTCCGGCGCGCGCAGCACCGACTGGCTCAAGATCAAGACCGCCCGCCGCCAGGAGGCGGTCGTCGTCGGCTTCACGGCGCCACGCGGATCGCGCCCCCACTTCGGCGCGCTGGTGCTCGCAGTGCGCGAGGGCAGCGCCTGGCGCTACGCCGGCCACGTCGGCACCGGCTTCAGCCGCGCGGTGCTCGAGCAGATCCACGGCCTGCTCCGGCCGCTGCGCACGGCCGCCTCGCCCTTCGCCACGCGGGTGAAGGACGAGGCCGCGACCACGTGGATTGCGCCGAAGCTGGTCGCCGAGGTCAAGTTCACCGAGTGGACGTCCGCCGGCGAGATGCGCCACCCGGTGTTCCTCGGCCTGCGCACCGACAAGCGTCCCGAGGACGTCGTGCGTGAGCGGGAGAGAAGGCGCACCGCCCGCCAATAGCCCGCGAGGACCGGTGCACCCACATGCCGCGGAGTCCCTCCCCACTTGCGCCGAGCGGATTCCCCTCCCTCTTGCGGGGAGGGGTTAGGGGTGGGGGTCCCCCCACATCGAATGGAACGGACCTCGGCCTGACTGGGTTGTGACATCCACGAGGCGACGGGCTCGAGACTCGCGATGCCGGCACGGAAGGAGTCAGCAGGCGCCGCAGCCAGCAGAGGCAGCAGCCGCTGGTCGGCCGAGGTGATGCGGCACAGCAACGCCCTCGATCTGGAGCCCGGCGTATTTACCTGGAAGGACCCGCTGCGCATTGCCGCTTCTCTCAAGCGCTCGGCAGAGACGAGCACGCGGCGCAAGGCCGGCCCCTACCGCTCGGCCTTGTCGATGCTGACGTTCCACATCAATCGCGCCGGATCGAAGCTGCCGGCGGCGCAAAAGAAGATCCTGGAGCGCGCGAAGGGCGAGCTGCGCCGCCAGTTCGGCCGCGAGCGACGTATCGGCGGAGCGCGGGGGACGTGGACGTGAAGCCGGACCAGGTATCTTTCCGGGGACGCAGCAGCAGGCGCCTGCTCAGCCGGCAAGCCTCTCCTCTTGCGTCCCCGGCCGAAGCGCACGGGCTTGATCGGAGATCAAGTCCGGGCGCGCTGAGCCGGGGTCTTCGCCGCAACCTTTGGAGTGCCGAGCCCACGACGAGGTCGTGGTTCGGTGGGCGCGCGCGAAGGGGCGGGGGAAGATCCCGGACAACCTCGGCCCCGTCCTGAAGGCGGGGTCCCGGTTTCCGGGAATGCAGTAACGGCCCCTGACGCGCACAAGCCTGATGGTGCTTCGCTGCCGCAACTGAAAGTGGCCAGTGTGCTCCGCATCCCTACGACAGGTGCACGAGCGGGGCGGGGACGGCGGAGCGCAGCAGGAGCGTGCGGGCCTCCCACTCGCCGGCGGGCTCCAGGGTCTCCAGGAAGCGCACCGTGCCGCCTTCGAGCAGGGCGACAGGGACGCCGTCGCGATAGAGCACGCGGTTGCGGGTGAGGCCGGCGAGCCTCGGCCCCGGCGTCAGGATGCCCGCGAGGTTGAGCGGGTCGGCGCCGGAGAGCGAGACGAGGGTGCCCATGTTACCCTTGCTGTCGCCCTTGCGCCGGGCCTCGCGCAAGGCGGCGATGGCCTCCGGCAGGGCGAACTGCTCACCGGGGAAGCCGGCCACGAAGCGGCCGCCGCGGATCTCGCCGCGCGCCTCGAGCCGACGATAGACGTAGAGCAGATCGCGCCAGGGCGGCAGCCAGGAGGCCTCGCGCTCCAGCAGGCGCCAGAACACCACGCCGTAGCGCCTGAGCAGCGTGCGGGCGATGTGCTCGACCGCCTCGGAGCCGTGGCGCTGCCCGTTGCGGCCCGAGCCGCCTGTCGCAGGCGCAGGCTGAGGCGGGGCGCGGCGCGCAAGCGCCCATCGTCCCGCGCCTTCCATACCATAGGGCGTCGGCTTGCGCCGGCTGCGCCCCGCGGCGCGCTGGCGGCGCTCGGCCGGCACCAGCAGCGCGCGCAGACCGCCGAAGCTGTCGGAGGTCACGAGCCCCGAGGCCACCAGCTCGGCCAGTGCATCCTCGGCCTGCGTGCGCAGGAGGCGGGCGCCCTCGGTGAGCTCCTCGAAGAACGAGGCGCCATTGTCCCGCAGGAACTCGGCCACGGCCTGCGCGGGGGCCGTCAGCGGCGCGGGGTCTGCCGCCGCCTGCAGCGAGGCCCAGAGCGCGGCGTGACGGCGCTCCAGCAGCGTGATCGGCGTCGACCGCACCGGGGCCACCTTGCGCTCGCCGTTGCCGGCGCCGCTGCGCGGCCTGAGCCTCGCCCAGGTGACGCGTCCCGCCAGGCACTGGGCATCGAGCCAGGCCGGATCGTATTGGGCGACGCGCGCGGGGAGAATCTCGGTCTCCCAGGCCCCGGCGGGGGCCTCGAAGCCTTGCAGCTGTGCCACCACCTCGCCCAGCGCCTCGGGCCCCTCCATGCGGGCCTCCGGCGCGACGCGGTGCCAGTCGAACAGGAAGCGCAGGAAGTCGCGCGCAGCCACCGGCTCGATCTCCGCGCGCAGGCGCTTCACCGTGTAGCGGTGGACGCGGGCCAGCAGACGGCGCTCGCACCACTCGTCGTCCGCGGCGCCGGGCGTGAAGCGCCCGCGCATTGCGAAGCCCTCGGCCTCCAGCGCAGCCAGCGCAGCGGCAATCTCTGCCGCGTCGAGGCCCAGTGCGCCGGCAAGGGCCGCCCGGGTCGCCGGTCCCTGGCCCTCGAGGCGGCCGCGCACCAGCTCCACCAGCGCGGTCTCGGGCGCCCAGCTCTGCTGTGCATAGGCTGCCGGGGCGGCGGTCGCGGGTGTGAGCCGCGCCTGCGGCCACAGCGCCCGGACCTGGGGCAAGCGCTCGGCCGTGATCCACAGGGTTGCCGCCGGTGCCTCCAGCCGCGCCACCCGCTTCGCCTGCGCCAGCTCCGCGAGCCACCGGCTCCAGGCGGGCACGGCCTCCACCTCCGCCTCGGTCAGGAACCCCAGCCAGACCAGGGCATCGTGCAACTCGTCGGCGTTGGCCGGGTCGGGCCAGGACTCCTTGCGCACGCGCTCGATGGCCTCGGCATCCAGCCGTCCGAGGTCGGCGGCGGTCTCCGGGTCGAGCCAGCGCCGGCTCATGACGGCCTGGGTGCGCCGCTCCTCCAATGGCGCATCGTCGAGGAACGCATAGGGCCGCGCGGAGAGCACCTCCAGCGCCAGCGGCGACGGCTCTGTTAGGTCGCGGCCGACGACGCCGATGGCACCGGACTCGAGCCCGGCGAGCAGGCGCTCGAGCCCTCCGATGTCCATGGCCTCGTTGAGGCAGTCGGAGATGGTCTGGTTGACGAGGGGATGGTCCGGCACCTGGCGCTCCCCGGCAAGGTTCTCGAAGCAGGCGAGCTGATCGGGAAACACGGTCCCGACCAGGTCCTCGGCGGCCATGCGCGCGAGCTGCGGCGGCACCTTCTTGCCGCCGCGGAAGCGCGGCAGCGCCAGCGACACGCCGGCCACCCAGCGCCAGCGCGTGATGAACATCGGCGCGTCGAGCAGCGCCTGGATCAGCAGATTGCGCACGCTCGCCGAATGGAGATAGCGCGCCACCTCGACGAGCTCGAAGCTGTGCGCGGTGGTGAGCGACAGCACGATGTTGTCCTCGGTTGCAGCCGCCTGCAGCTCGAAGTTGAACTTGCGGCAGAAGCGCTTGCGCAGCGCCAGGCCCCAGGCGCGGTTGATGCGGCTGCCGAAGGGCGAGTGGATCACGAGCTGCATGCCGCCCGCCTCGTCGAAGAAGCGCTCGAAGACGATCTCGGCTTGGGTCGGCAAGGTGCTCAGTGCGTTGCGAGCCGCGGAGAGATATTCGACGAGCTGCAGCGCCGGCGCGTCGGCCAGGCCGAGGTCTTCCACGAGCCAAGCAAGCGCCGCGTCGCCCTGCGGATCGCCGGCGAGACTCCTGGCCATGTCGGCGCGCAAGCGCGACACCGCCTGCGACAGCTCGTCGGTGCGTCCCGGCGCCTCGCCCAGCCAGAACGGGATGGTCGGCGAGAGCCCGTGCGCATCCTCCACGCGCACGACGCCGCGCTCCACGCGCAGGATGCGATAGGAGGCGTTGCCGAGCTGGAAGATGTCGCCCGCCATGCTCTCCACCGCGAAGTCCTCGTTCACGGTGCCGATGATCTGCGACTCGGGCTCGAGCAGCACCTGGTAGTCGGCGTTGTCGGGGATGGTGCCGCCGGACGTGAGCGCGGTCAGGCGCGCGCCGCGCCGGCCGCGCAGGACATGGTTCACCGCGTCGTGGTGGATGAGCGCGCCGCGCCGCCCGCGCCGGCTGGTAAAGCCCTCCGCCAGCATGGCGACGAGCGCGTCGAAAGGCTTGCGCTCGAGCGCGCGGTAGGGCCAGGCGCGGCGAGCCAGGGCGTAGAGCTCGTCCTCGTTCCAGTCCTGCGTGCAGGCCTCCGCCACGATCTGCTGCGCCAGCACGTCGAGCGGCGCATCCGGGATCGCGAGCCGGTCGAGCTCGCCGCGCCCGACGCTGTCGATCAGCGCCGCGCACTCGACGAGGTCGTCGCGCGACAACGGGAACAGCCGGCCCTTGGGCGTGGCGCCGACGGCGTGTCCCGAGCGCCCGACACGCTGCAGGAAGGCCGCAATGGAGCGCGGCGAGGCCAGCTGGCACACGAGGTCCACGTCGCCGATGTCGATGCCCAGCTCCAGCGAGGCGGTGGCCACGAGAGCCTTCAGCGCGCCGGTCTGCAGGCGCCGCTCGGCATCGAGCCGCAGCTCCTTGGAGAGGCTGCCGTGGTGCGCCGTGACATGGTCCGCGCCGAGGCGGTCGGAAAGCTCGCGGCTCACCCGCTCCGCCATGCGCCGCGTGTTGACGAAGACGAGCGTGGTGCGATGCCCGCCCACCAGCTCGGCCAGGCGGTCGTAGACCTGGGCCCAGACATCGCCCGACATCACCGCTTCCAGCGGCGCGGCCGGGACCTCGATGGCGAGGTCCCGCGCCCGGCCGTGGCCGGTGTCGACGATCGTGCATGCGGGTGCGGGCGTGCCGCCCGAGCCGACGCCCACCAGGAACTGGGCGACCCGATCGATCGGCTTCTGGGTGGCGGAGAGGCCGATGCGCAGGAGCCTGCCCCCGCACAAGGCCGACAGCCGCTCCAGCGACAGCGCCAGGTGCGAGCCGCGCTTGTTGGGAGCGAGCGCGTGGATCTCGTCGACGATCACGGAGCGCGTCGTCTTCAGCATGGCGCGCCCGGACTCCGAGCCCAGGAGGATGTAGAGCGACTCGGGCGTCGTCACGACGATGTGCGGCGGCGTCTTGCGCATGGCAGTGCGCTCGCCCGGCGGGGTGTCGCCCGTGCGCACCCAGGTGCGGATCTCGACGTCCGGCAGGCCCAGCTCGGCCAGGGCCGCGCGGATGCCCGCGAGCGGCTTCTCCAGGTTGCGGTGGATGTCGTTCGACAGCGCCTTCAGCGGCGAGACGTAGACGACCTGCGTCTCGTTTCCGAGCCTGCCGTCCAGCCCCTGGCGCACCAGCCCGTCGATGGCCGCCAGGAACGCGGCGAGCGTCTTGCCGGACCCGGTCGGCGCCGCGATCAGCACGTTGCGCCCGGCCTGGATCGCCGGCCACGCCTCGGCCTGCGCCGCGGTCGGCGCCGCGAAGCTGCGGCTGAACCATTGGGCCACGGCCGGGTGAAAGGATGCAGGCGTCATCGGCAGGCTGGTCTGCGAGGTTTGATCGGCAGAGTGCGAGGGTGCCCCGAACGCAGGCTGATACCTGCTGCAGAATATGGGCTTTTCAGCGACAGGGATCAACGTGCCTGGGGGGCGTCGTGGGTCCGGCGAACGGGTCGTCTTGTCATGCCGGGACTTGTTCCCGGCTCGGGCGCTCGATCGGCGCTGGATCCCGGCAACCCCGGCCGGTTCGCCGGGGCAGGCAAGTGCCGGGATGACGAAGCGCTCGACTCCGCAGGCCTATCCCGCGGGGACCGGCAGGGCGCGCTGGTTGTACAAGATCTTGCGGATGCGCGCCTGCTCCTCCGGGGGCAGCTTGGTCACGTCGACGGAGAGCTCGCTGCCCACCGCCAGCCCGCGCTGCACCGCCGGGCGCCTGCCGATCTCCTCGAACCAGCGCTTGACGTGATTGAACTCCTCGATGTCCTGCCCCTGCAGCTTCCAGTTCACGCACCAGGGATAGCTGATCATGTCGGCGATGGTGTACTCGCTGCCGGCGAGGTAGGGCCGGTCGTAAAGCCGGTTGTTGAGCACGCCGTAGAGGCGGTTCGCCTCGTCGGTGAAGCGGCGCACGGCGTAGCCCTGGTCGCCCTCACGGTCGCCGAGGCGGCGGAAGTGCCCGCACTCGCCGAGCTTCGGGCCCTGGTTGGCCATCTGCCACATGACCCATTGCGCGACCTCGTACCTGGCCCGGGTGTCCTGGGGCCAGTACTGCCCGGCCTTCTCGGCGAGGTACATCATGATGGCGCCGGATTCGAATACGCTGATCGGCGCGCCGCCGCCGGCGGGAGCATGGTCGACGATCACCGGCATGCGGTGGTTCGGATTGAGCGCGAGGAAGTCTGGCTTGAACTGATCGCCGCGTCCGATCGCCACCGGCGTGATCTTGTATTCGACGCCCAGCTCCTCGAGCAGGATGGTGACCTTCTTGCCGTTGGGCGTAGGCCAGTAGAACACCTCGATCATGCGTTCGCTCCTTGGAAGATTTGGCCGCCCTCGGAGGGCGACGGGCGGCATGGAGCCCGGCAGCGGACATTTGCAGTGGGAGATGGAGGATACGGCGGAACGTGCCGACGCCCCCTGCGCCGCGCCCGCCGACGTGCGACATCCCGGCCCGGCTTACGGGATCGCGACGGCCCTATCAAGGAGGTCGTGGCGGGGGACGCGTGAACATCTGCGTGAAGTCTGCGCGATCACACCTCGCTGTCGATGGGTGGCGAGGTCGCCGGCGAGGCGCCGGATCGGGAGGTAGTGGCCGGGTGCGTCCGCTTCGCGACCGGTTTTTGGGCCCGTCGCGAAGCGAGACCGGCTGGACGTTCGACGTGGTGCGGGTCTAGCGCGCCTTCCTCCTCTCCTGGTTCCTGCAGTACTCGCGGCACTGGTTGATCGGCCACTGACGCACGCTGGCGCAGTTCTGGAGGCAGGCGCTGCTGCCCCGGCTTTGTGCCAGCGCGGCATTGCCGCCCAGCCCCTGCTCCACGGCGGTGCCGCCCAGGGTGAGGACGGCCGCAAAGACGACGATGCTCGCAAGCGACTTCATTCGTGCTTCTCCGTGCTTGTCCGATTGTCACTGTTGGGGCCGGCCACGCGCCCCTGTGTGCCGAGGGCCGGCAAGGATCGGGTGGCCGGTGGAGCGCACTCTCATGTGGTGGGGTTGGCGGAACAATCAGTGCAAACCCACCAACGGCCGGGGCCGAACCCCGAGCGTCAGGATAAGGCCTGCTGCCCGGGCACCGCCCGCCGTTAACCTCCAGGGCTCCCCCGCCTGTCCGGCGGCAAGGCCCGCGCGCTAGGTTCCTCCGTCAGCAAGGAGCAGGGGCTCGTGCCCGCTTGCAGGCGCGCGCTGCCCAGCCACGTTCGAGGATGCAGCCATGCGCTACGGTGAAGGCGACCGGGAGAGCGAGCACGTCGAGGACCGGCGCGGACGCGGCGACGGCTACCTCCCAGGCGGTGGGCGCGGCATTGTCGTCCCCGGCGGAGGCCGCCTCGGCCTCGGCTGGCTCCTGATCCTGGGCGTCGTCTGCCTGCTGCTCGGCATCAATCCGTTGTCGTTCCTCGCCGGGCGCGACCTGCAGATGCCGGACATGCCGCGTCCCACGCGTACCGGCGCGCCCGACATCACGGGCCTGCCCGGCAAGGGCGGCGTCGGCGGCTCGACCGACGAGATGGCGCGCTTCGTATCGCGCGTGCTGGCCGACAACGAGGACGTCTGGGACCGCGTGTTCAAGGGCGCCGGCCGGCAGTACCAGAAGCCGTCGCTCGTGCTGTTCAGCGGCACCACGCGCACCGCCTGCGGCCAAGGGCAGTCGGCCATGGGCCCGTTCTATTGTCCGGTCGACGGCAAGGTCTATATCGACCTGTCGTTCTACGACTTCATGAAGCAGCGGTTCGGCGCGTCGGGTGACTTCGCCCAGGCCTACGTGATCTCGCACGAGATCGGCCATCACGTGCAGAACCTGCTGGGCATCGCCCAGGCGGTGGAGGAGCAGAAGCGCAGCGCGCGCAGCGAGGCGGAGGCCAACGCGATCCAGGTCAGGATGGAGCTGCAGGCCGACTGCCTCGCCGGCGTCTGGGCCTCCCTCAACGAGCAGCTCAGGGCCCGCCTCGAGCCCGGCGACATCGAGGAGGGCCTCAACGCCGCGGCGGCGATCGGCGACGACATGATCCAGCGGCGCACCCAGGGCTACGTCGTGCCTGACGCCTTCACGCACGGCACCTCCGCGCAGCGCGTGCGCTGGTTCCGCCGCGGCTTCGAGTCCGGCCAGGTGCAGCAGTGCGATACCTTCACGGCGAAGGAGCTGTAAGCCTCCCACCCGTCATCCCGGAAGCTGAGGGCGCAGCCCGAAGCTCTCCGGGACCTCGTGAAGCGAGTCGAGCCTCTCTCCCGAGGTCCCGGATAGCCTCGCCTGCGGCTCGGCTTCCGGGATGACGGGTGTGTCACCCTTGCCGCGCGGCGAACGCCTGCTTGAGGACGCGGGCGTAGTTCTCGATGGCGAGCTTGCGGATGCGGCGTTCCCCGAGGTTGCGGCGGTCCCAGTGGTCGACCACGCGCTGCAGGTCGGCGAAGCTCGCGATCACGGGGTTGACGATGCCGTTCATGTCGGTGCCGAAGGCGGCGTTGTCCTCGCCCAGGAGGTCGGCGATCTCGGCGAGCCGGTCGGCATAGGCCCCGACGCTCTGGCCCACGTCCGAGCGCACGGCCCACAGGCCCACCACGCCGCCCCCGCGGGCGATGGCCCTGGCGGTGGCCGGGGTGAGCTGCCGGGCCTGCCAGCCGGGCATCGACCAGTGCGGCGTGCGTCCGCGCGCCACCGAGCTGTGCGACCACACCATCGGGACCTTGGAGACCGCCAGCGCGCCGGTCACCGCCTCGCCGGTGCAGTGCGCGAGGTCGACCAGGATACCGAGGCGGTTGCACTCGCGCACGACGCTGCGCCCGAACTCGGTGAGCCCGCCGTGCTCGGGCCGCTCGGTCTGGAAGTCGCCGATGGTGTTCCTGACGTAGTGCACGAGCTGGATGTGACGGACGCCCGCGTCGTAGGCGACCTGGAGCTGCCCCAGGCCGTCGTCCAGGAAGCTGGCGCCCTCGACCGACAGCACGACGTGCGGGTCGCCGCCGAGCGCCAGGTCGACATCGGCCGCGGTCCTGACGATCTTCAGGTTCTGGCCCGCGAGGTAGCGCTTGACGCGGTCCAGCTCGGCCTGGAACCAGGCGACGGCGCCGCGGCCGTCCGGCGTGCCCTTCTGCACGAAGCCGCGCCGCGAGCGCCCGAGCCAGGGTATGTCCCCCACCAGCGACCAGGCCCCGAGCGTCACATTGCCCGCCGCCATCTCCCGGGCGAGGGAGCGCGAGGCCGCCGGGTTCGGGCCGAAGAAGAGCAGGTGGAAGTGCATGTCGGCGACGAACGTGCGCGTCCGCGCCGAAGCCGGTGCGGCGAGCAGGGCCGGCGCGGCAAGGCTGCTCGCGCCGCTTACCAGGAACTGCCGGCGATCCATGGGTTGGCCCAGGGATTAGGGATTAGGGACTTGGGGATTAGGGATTAGGGATCAGGTTTCAGGGATTAGGGATTGGGACGAAGATCAGGAAGCCTAATCCCTGATCCCTAAAACCTTTACTGGATGACGATGGTGGCGACGTAATCCATGGTCCGATTGCTGCTGTTGGGGGGCAGCAGCGTGTTGATGAGATACGCCGTGGGCGAATAGTTCTCCCGTATCGACCGGCCGATGACCGTGCTCATCACCCTCGCCTTGAACCCGGAGAAGCCCCCGCCGAGCGCGCTGCGGTAGTACCTCTCGAGCTTCGCGAAGCTGGCCGCATTCTGCTTGGCGACCTCCCGGTGTCCGACCGACATGCGCGCCGCGAGCTTGGGGTTCTCGGTGAATACGGACTTCACCATCCTCTCGCGCTCCTCGCCCTGCAGCTTCAGCGCGGCGATGACCACGAGAGGACCGTCGCCGAGGCCTGTGTAGGCGTTGCGGCTCTTGCCCGAGACGTAGTTGCCGGTTGCCCGCATCGGCTTCATGATCGGCTTGATGCAGGACGGGATGCCGCCGCCTTTGAAGCCGTCACCCATCTTGTCGGGGTCGCAGTCCCGCAGTGCCAGAAGCGACCACGCGAACTCCGAGCAGAACATGTCGACCTTGCCCTGCGGGTTCTGGCTGAGGGCGGCCTGTCCCAGATGCTTGACGAAGGTGAGCGGCCGCCCCGAGACGTACTTCGGGTCGCTGTAGTCCTGATTGAACCCGACCTGCTTGGGATAGACGCGCCGCGCACCGGCATTGAGGCGGCTCGCCCAGGCGACCAGATTGGCGCGCTGCGCAGCGGTCAGATTGCGCGGCCTGATGATGTGGATGAACTTGATGCTGCGGTAGAACTCGCTGTTCAGCTGGATTGCCGTTCCCGACCCGATGAACTCCTTGTCCATGGGATTGTCGATATTGTGGACCACGCCGTCCTTGATGTAGGCGATGCCGGTATGGCTGATCCCCATCTGCACGTTGGGATAGGGGCCCACCCCGGCCCATTCGGTGCGAAAGGTCAGCAGGATGTCGCCGGTCTGCACGAGCCCGCTCTGTGCCAGGCGCTTGGCGAGGCCGTTGCGGTTGGTGACGATGAGGCGCAAGCCCACCTTGGCCTCGGCCTTGATGGCATCCGGGTGCTGGAAGTCGATGAGGCGGTCCGTGGTCTTGATGTCGTCCGGCAGAGGCGCCCGCGCGCTGTCCGGCACGGTGAAATAGACCGGTATGTTCAGCTGGCGCGCCATCTGCGCGTTGGCCTTCTCGTCGTAGGTGAACTGCTTGGCGTCGGCGGAGGGCGGAGCTAGCGCCAGTCCTGCCGCGAGGAACGCAATGGACGGCAGCAGCAATCTTATCGCCTTCAACATGTCGGGGTCCCCCAAGGCATAGAAACGAGGCTTGGGCTCTAGCACGCCCGAAGGCAGGGCCCAAGAGCCTGTCTATCGTAAGCTGCAAAACGCCGGAAGCAGCGCCGTATCAACGACGCCGCTCCAGCAAAGCCGTCGCGAGGGGTCAGATCCCTTCCTCTAAACCTGTAACGGGAATGCCGACGTAGGGTGCGAGGGGCCCGACCCCTTCTCCAGGTGGATCGGGGCGGGCGCGACTACATCGGCGAGCCGCCGTAGGCGGTGACGAAGCAGGCCTTGGGGCCGCGGCCCAGCTCGGCGCAGATGCGGTCGGCATCGGCCTTGGTCGGCACCGGGCCCGCCACCAGGCGGTAGATGCCGCCATCCGAGCGGGGCGCGATGATGCGCGGCTGCAGGGAGGCCAGCGAGCTGCCGTGCCGCTCCACCAGCTGCCCCCAGCTCTGGCGCAGCACCTGCAGCGACGGTCCCGCAGCCAGCTGCACTGCAAAGTCCTTCCCGCCGGCGGGGGTCACGACCGCCTCGCCGAATACGATCTCGTCCTTGGCGCCGAGGCTGCCGGTCTCGATCGTCTCCGGCGGGGGCGGCCGGCTCACCTTGCCCGGGGGGACGGCGGCGGTCCCCTCCTTGGTCTTGGCGAGCATGTCGGCCGTTGTCAGCTCGGTGTGCACCTGCGCCGACTTGTCGGACTTGTCGGCCGGCTTCGGGCCCGAGTTGGACGTGGGCGGGGGCACAGGCGGGGCCTGGCCCGGCTCGATGGTGGCAACCCGCTCCTCGAGCACCGTCAGGCGGGACTTCACCGTCTTCTCGTTCGCCACACGGTCGCCCATGGCGTCCTGCAGGTGGGTCACGTCCTTGCGGATCTCGGTCAGGCTGCCGCGCACCTCGGCCAGGGCCTTGGCCGCGGTGGCTGCCGCCGGTGCAGCCTTGGCCGCCGCGTCGAGCTCGGCCGTCTCCGGCCGCGACGGTGCCGGAGATGGCAGCGGATAGGCCAGCAAAGTCAGGTAGGCAACGGCTCCGATCGCCAGCAAGGCCCACGTCAGGAGATAGACCTTGATGAAGCGCCGGGAGCGAGTGGGTTGACCGATGTGCGCCGCCATGGCCGGAACGCGTCCTCGTGCTGGTTGACATTCGAAGCAGACGCTTGCGCGAACGCGCGACGAGGAGCGCAATCGAATCGTGGCAACGGTCTCAAATAGGGTGGGGGCGGTCAACGCCAGCGGCCCTGGCACGAGGGCCACGATTGTGGACGTGTGCCCGCCAAGCCATAGCGTGTTGCGGCTGGGAGCCGGACCGCGGCCGGCGGCTCAGAGCCGGACCAGCGGGATGCTGAAGATGGCTCTGCACCCCAGGGTTGAGGTGTGTTGCGCGTGCAGCGTTGGTGTTGCAAGCGAACGGCGTGCCGCCTCGCTGCGGGCGCAATCTCCAGTGGCGCTTGCCATGCCGATTGCCGCCTCTCCGGAGGCTGCCTGCTGCGGTCACGGCGTCGCGTGGTCTCAGGTGCCGGGAAGTCTCATGGCGCTCCTGACCCCCTCCCAGGGCTCCAGAATCGATTCTCGAAATGGCACACTGCGAGGTTGCGCAGGACTCCATATGCAACCGATAAGGTATTAAGCCGGAGGGCTTATAGACATGATAGAGACCTACCGCACCCCGCATCGCGCAGCTGCAACCCAAGGCCTCGCCGATGGTCCATAGCCCGCTCCTGGTTGTTGTACTTGCCGCCGGCAAAGGGGTGCGTATGCACTCCGCCCTGCCCAAGGTGCTGCATCCGATCGGCGGGCGCTCGATGCTCGCCCATGTGCTGGCAACCGTCGGCACGCTGGGCGCCCAGCGCATCGCCGTGGTCGCAGGCCCCGGCATGGACGCCGTGCGCGCCGAGGCCCTGCGGGTCGCCCCCGGTGTCGAGGTCTTCGAGCAGGCCGAGCAGCTCGGCACCGCCCATGCGGTGCTGGCCGCGCGTCCGGCGCTCGAGCGCCACGACGGCAGCGTGCTCGTCCTTTTCGCCGATTCCCCGCTCACGGAGCCGCAGACGCTGGCCCGTATGATCGACGCCCTGGGCTCGGGCGCCCACGTCGCCGTGCTCGGCTTCGAGCCCGAGGACCCCACGGGCTACGGCCGCCTCGTCCTCGAGCCGCAGGGCCGCGTGGCGGCGATCCGCGAGGACAAGGACGCCAGCGACGCCGAGCGCCGCCTGCGCCTGTGCAACGCCGGCGCCATGGCCTTCCGCGTTCCGAGCCTCGCCGGTCTCCTCGCCCGCATCGGCAACGCCAACGCCAAGGCGGAGTACTACCTCACCGATGCGCCGGCGCTTGCCGCCGGCGACGGGCTCACCGCTCTCCCCGTCAGGTGCGCGCCCGAGGAGGCGATGGGCGTCAACTCGCGGGTGCAGCTGGCGGCCGCCGAGGCGGTGTTCCAGCGCCGGGCGCGCACCCGCGCCATGGAGGGCGGCGCGAGCCTGATCGCGCCGGAGACGGTTTGGCTCAGCTGGGACACCGCGCTGGGGCGCGATGTGGTGGTCGAGCCCAACGTCTTCTTCGGCCCCGGCGTGGTGGTGGAGGACGAGGTCCACATCCTCGCCAACTGCCACATCGTGGGCGCGCGCATCGCCAAGGGGGCCCGCATCGGCCCCTACGCCCGGCTGCGCCCCGGCGCCGAGATCGGCGCGCAGGCGCATATCGGCAACTTCGTCGAGGTGAAGAACGCGCGCGTCGAGGCCGGCGCCAGGGCGAACCACCTCGCCTACATCGGCGACGGCCGCGTCGGCGAAGGCGCCAACATCGGCGCCGGCACCATCTTCTGCAACTACGACGGCTTCGACAAGCACTTCACCGACGTCGGCAAGGAGGCCTTCATCGGCTCGAACTCCGCGCTGGTGGCGCCCGTCAGGATCGGCGACGGCGCCTACATCGGGTCGGGCAGCGTCATCACCCGCGACGTGGAGCCCGATGCGCTGGCGCTCGAGCGCTCGGCACAGGAGGTGCGGCCGGGCTGGGCGGCCAGGTTCCGCAAGGTCAAGCGCGGCCGCAAGTGACCGGGTCCGACCCCGACGGAATCCAACCGGCTTCCGCCGGCCGGCCGGCCGGGTTAGTCTCCCTGGCACGGCAGGGGGGACGTGCGCATCCCCGGCTCCCTCTGCGCGCCGATCCGAGCGAGAGCTCGAGAGGCGTCTGCAACATGGCGTATCATCCGTCCGCTGCCGAAGCGAGCCGCCACCATGCCCGGCGATTTCCTGCGGCGTAGACCGCAGCTCACAATGGAGCAGTTCCACGCCTTCCGGGACGAGCGCCCGAAGGAGGAGAAGTGGGAGCTGATCGACGGTGTGCCCATGATGATGCCGCCGCCCACGATCACGCACGTGCGGATCGCCCGCAATCTCGAGACGTTGCTCAATGCGCGCCTGGCCGCCGCGAAACCCGAATGGCAGGCGGATCGCGAGGTCGGCGTCCTGGTCGAGGGTGACGAGAAGTATAATCCTGAGCCCGACGTAACCGTGATCGACACATCCCACACCCTCGGCCAGATCTACGCTCAACAGTTCTATTTCGTGGCGGAGGTGCTCTCGCCGAGCGACAAAAGGCCGGTGCTGGAGGCCAAGCTCACTTACTACCAGGACCACGAGCACAACCGATGCGTGCTCTTCGTGCATCAGGACCACGTCGGCGCCGATCAGTACGACCGATCGGGCGACAGTTGGAGCCATCGCCCCTCGATGAAGGCCCAGGAGCCCCTGACCTTCCCCGACATCGGCACCGTCGGCCGCCTCGGCGACCTCTACAGATTCACCCCGCTCGACCCGTTCGCACGCGCGGCGCGGTAGCGGGGTCAGACCCTGCGGGCGACGGTATTCACACAAGTCGCCGGGGATGCCGAAGACATCCAGGATGCGGCGATCCATGTCATTGCGGGGCTTGTCCCCGCAATCGAGCCAACCACGTGCTCCGGAGCCCGCCTTGCGCTGGATCGCGGCAACACCGGCCTTCGCCGGTGCAGGCAAGTGCCGCGATGACAGGTTGAAGATGTGGCGCCGGGGACGGCCCATCAAATCCATGCCTTTCCAATGCAGGATGTGTGAATGCCATTGCCCTGCGGGTCTGACCCCAGGGCACGCCGTGCCGTACAAAGACATACGAGCGCCTTCGCTGATGGCTTGCGGATGGCGGTGGCGAAATGTTCATCCATGCCATAAGGTTGTGCCACGGGGTCAGACCCGCAGGGGTCTGACCCCCGGAACACCTTCGAAAAACCAAGAAACACAGTATGATTTGTTGCGCTGCGGCGGTTCTGGCATGGCTGCAGCCTGGAAGCGGCATCGGCGGTGAGGGGTGAGCGGTCATGTGCGGAATCGTCGGCATCCTCGGTAAGACGGCGGTGGCGGCAGACCTGGTCGATGCCCTGCGCCGCCTCGAATATCGCGGCTACGACTCGGCTGGCATCGCCACGGTGGAGAACGGCCGCCTCGGCCGGCGGCGCGCCGAAGGCAAGCTGAAGAACCTGGAGGCGCGCCTCGCGGGCGAGCCGCTGCAGGGCCGCACCGGGCTCGGCCACACGCGCTGGGCGACGCACGGCAAGCCCGTCGAGCACAACGCCCATCCGCACATGAACGAGCGCGTCGCCGTGGTGCACAACGGCATCATCGAGAACTTCCGCGAGCTGAAAGACGAGCTCGCGGCCAAGGGCCACAGGTTCGAGACCGAGACCGACACGGAGACGGTGCTGCATCTCGTCAGCGACTACCTCGACCAGGGTCTGGCCCCCGTCGACGCGGCCGGCAGCGCGCTGAGGCGGCTCAGGGGCGCGTTCGCGCTCGGCATCATCTTCGCCGGCGAGGACGATCTCATGATCGGCGCGCGCCAGGGCCCGCCGCTGGCGATCGGGCACGGCGAGGGCGAGACGTATCTCGGCTCGGACGCCATCGCGCTCGCGCCCTTCACCGACACCATCACCTACCTGGAGGACGGCGACTGGGCGGTGCTCGGGCGCGGCGCGGCGCGGATCTTCGACCTCGACGGGGGCCCGGTCGAGCGTCCGGCGATCAAGTCGGTGGCCACCTCGCTCACGGTCGACAAGGGCAACTTCCGCCACTTCATGGCCAAGGAGATCCACGAGCAGCCAGAGGTGATCTCCCACACGCTCGCCAACTACGTCGACTTCGCCAACGGCACGGTCCGCCTGCCGGACCTCGGCGTCGACCCCGCCGCGCTCCAGCGCGTGGCGATCGCCGCGTGCGGCACCGCCTACTTCGCGGGGCTGGTGGGCAAGTACTGGCTCGAGCGCTGGGCGCGCCTGCCCGTCGAGATCGACATCGCTTCCGAGTTCCGCTACCGCGAGCCGCCGCTGCCCCCGGGGGGCTTGGCCCTCTTCGTCTCGCAGTCGGGCGAGACGGCGGATACGCTGGCCACGCTGCGGTACTGCAAGGCCGTGGGCCAGCGCGCCGCGGCGATCGTCAACGTGCGCAGCTCCACGATTGCGCGCGAGGCGGACGCGGTGCTGCCCACGCTCGCCGGCCCCGAGATCGGCGTCGCCTCCACCAAGGCGTTCACCTGCCAGCTGGCGGCGCTGGCATGCCTGGCCATCGGCCTCGGCCGCGCGCGCGGCACCGTCACGGCGGCGCAGGAGGCAGAGCTGGTGCAGGCGCTGGGCGAGGTGCCGCGTCACATCTCCACCCTCCTGCGCTCCGAGGAGCGCTACGAGAAGCTCGCCCATACGCTGGCCAAGGCGCAGGACGTGCTCTACCTGGGGCGGGGCTCGAGCTACCCGCTGGCGCTCGAGGGTGCGCTCAAGCTCAAGGAGATCTCCTATATCCACGCCGAGGGCTATGCCGCGGGCGAGCTCAAGCACGGTCCCATCGCGCTCATCGACGAGAAGGTGCCGGTGATCGTGGTGGCGCCCGAGGACGATCTGTTCGAGAAGACGGTCTCCAACCTGCAGGAGGTGGCGGCGCGCGGCGGCAGGATCGTCCTGCTCTCGGACGCCGACCCGGTGCGGACCGGATGCGCGCTCGAGGCGCATCTGCCGGTGCCGGCGGCGCATCCCTTCACCAATCCGCTCCTCTACGCGGTATCGGTGCAGCTCATCGCCTACCACACGGCCGTCTTCATGGGCACCGACGTCGACCAGCCGCGCAACCTGGCGAAATCGGTGACTGTGGAATAGGCGGGCAAACCCGGGCGGAATTGCCGGAGGCCCTGGAATTGTCGTAGTTTGTTCGTTAGTGAGGTGCTTCGGGTACGCGGCCGATTCGGGGGTCGAGGCGGTATGGCTCGTTACTTGCGGGGCGTCATTCCGTTAGCGTTGGGTGCAGCGGCGCTGGCCGCGCTTTGCCTGCCTGCCGCGCACGCGCAAGGCGAAAAGAAGCAGCCTGCTGCCAAGGCGAAGAAGCAGGATCCCGTGGAGGCCCAGCGCGCCATCGAGGCCGCCGGCAAGCTCCTGAAATCGGGCAAGGCCGAGCAGGCCGTGCAGTCGCTGTCGACGACCATGGCGGGCGGCAACCTGCCGCCGGGCGTGCTGGCGAAGGCGCTCTACGTGCGCGGGCTCGCCTACCGCGAGCAGAGAATGCTCGCCCACGCGATCTCCGACCTCAACAGCGCACTGTGGCTGAAGGGCGGTCTCGGGGGTGACGAGCGCGCCGACGCTCTGAAGCAGCGGATCGAGGCCTACGCCGATGCGGGCCTGACCGAGCACGGCCAGGCCCTTGTGCCGCCGAGCGCGGATGCCGGAGGGGCGAAGAAGTCGAGCGGGAACTGGCTCACCGGCCTCTTCGGCTCGCCGGACTCCGCCTCCCCGCCGCCGCCACGCAAGGAGAAGGTCGATCCGCCCGCCGTTGCCAAGGTGGAGCGGGGCGTGACGGGCGAATGGACCAGCAAGACCGAGGTGAAAGCGGACCGCACCGCTGTCGCCCCTCCGCGGATCGACAAAGTCGAGCCGCCGCCGGTCAGGGAGCCACCGCCCGCCAGGGGCGAAGGCAGGTTCCAGGTGCAGCTGGCCGCAGTGCGCACCAAGGCCGAGGCGGTGGCGCTGGCCGCCAAGGCCAAGCGCGAGCATGCGGTGCTGGCCGCGAGCGAGCCGAGCATCGACCAGGCGGTGCTGGGCAACATGGGCTCGTTCTACCGCGTGCGCTTCGGGCCGTTCGCAAGCGCACACGAGTCGCAGGCGGTGTGTGCCAAGCTGCAGGACAGCGGTCTCGAGTGCATGGCCGTCGGCCGCTGACCGCGGTGCGACCTAACGAATTTTTTAGGATCCGCAGGCGAACTGGGGCCTCAGCGGTGCCGGGCAGCAACCCCATTTTCCATTTTGCGCGCGGCGCCTTGCCGTGGCGCCGAGTCGTGTGACAAAGGTGGGCGGTCGCGTGGGGAGGCGATCCAGAGTAGGAGTAGCACCCCGCCCGCTCCAGGGATCCAGGTGAGCATGCAGGACCAGCCGCGCCCTCCTCCGCATCACGCGGACCTGAGGTCCGAGATTGCCAAGGTGGCGCAGAACGAGGACGCCGGTCTGAAGGCGGGCCTCGCAAAGCTGGCCCTCGAGCAGGCGCCGGCGCCGGACCACACCGGCGCGCGCCTGCGCAACTATTTCCTGACCGGGCTCGTGGTGGTGGGTCCGGTCGGCATCACGCTCTACATCGCCTGGCACATCATCACGCTGGTCGACGGGTGGGTGAAGCCCTACGTGCCGCCCGCCTACAATCCCGACAGCTACCTGCCGTTTCCCCTGCCCGGCGTCGGCCTGGTGATCGCGGTGATCCTGCTCACCTTCGTGGGTGCGCTCGCCGCCAACCTCCTGGGACGGTCGCTGATCAGCGCAGGTGAGTTGATGCTCGGGCGCACACCGATCGTGCGCAACGTCTACCGCGGGCTCAAGCAGATCTTCGAATCCGTCGTCACGGCCTCGGCGCCGAACCAGAGCTTCCAGAAGGTCGCCATGCTGGAGTTCCCGTCCAAGGGCATCTGGTCGATCGTGTTCGTCACCGGCGAAGCGGCGCACGAGATCAACAAGGAGGTTCCCGGCGAGGACCTCGTCAGCGTGTTCATGCCCACGGGCATGCTGCCGCCGTCGGGGTTCGTGTGCTTCGTTCCGCGGTCGAGCGTGCTGCCGATCCACATGAGCGTGGAGGACGCGGCCAAGATCATCATCTCGGCCGGCATGGTCAATCCCGAGACGCAGGCCAAGCTGCGCGACATCGCCGAGAAGGCCAGGAACGGCCTGCGGCCGGTCGCCCGCACGGACGCGCGGCCGCCCACGCGCATGGCCGCCCCGCCGCCACCCGCTGCGTAGGTTGGGTCAACCCCGGCGTAAGCCGGGGGCAGACCCAACACATCGGGAGGCTCTCGCCCGCAGCGCCAAATCTTCGCATGTTGGGTCTCGCTTCGCTCGACCCAACCTACGCTGGCGGCAGCCGCAGCACGGCGACCACCGGCAGATGGTCGGAGCCGAGGTTGGGGCCGATCCCGATCGACACCGACCCGATGTCGGGCGTCGTCATCACGTGATCGATCAGGAACGCCGGGAAGGGCGCCAGGAACTGGCCGTCGGTGGGCCAGCTGCGCAGGAAGGTCGCGTGGCGCCGCATGTCGGCGCGGGCCAGGAAGCGCAGCTGATGATAGGACCACGGCGTCATGTTGAGGTCCCCGGCAACGATCAGGGGTCCCTTGTGCGCAGCGCGCAGCGCGATCAGCCTGTTGACGTGACGCACCTGCTTCCAGGGCGTGAACGGCAAGGCCGCATGCACGCCGACGACCCGCAGCTTGCCGAGCTCGCGATCGTTGAACTGCGCCCAGACGATCTCCGGCCCGTCGTCGCTGAAAGCCTCCTGCCCGGCTGCGGCCCATGGGCGCTTGGCGAAGACGGCGGCGTCACAGCGATGGCGGATCGAGCACGAATGGCTGTGGGGATACTTCGCCTGCAGCAGGGGGCGCAGCGCCCTCATTTGCGCAGCTCCGATCTCCTGCAGCACCACGATGTCGGCGTCTTGCTCGAGAAGAAAGCGCGCGGTCGCTCTCACGTTCCCGTAGTGCATGTTGAAGGTGACGATCTTGAGGTCGCGCTGGCCGGGCGCCGCCAGCGCCTGGCCTACGGCGCGCGACCCGGTGGTTCCCGCCGACCACAACAGCGGCAGCGCCAACAGCAGGACATTGATGCCCGCCAGCGCCGCGCTCGACCAGGCGGTGCGCCGCGCGCGCAGGGCCAAGGCAGCGAGCAGCATCGCGCCTGTCGCCGCAAGAAAGTACGGCCTCATATGGTTGGCGAAGTCCGCCGGAGGATAAACCGGGGCCAGCCCCCCCGCGAACGTTGCCAGCGCGCCCGCAACGAGTGCTGCGACGAGGAGAAACCGGGCGATCATCTGCTTTTCGAGGTCCCCACCCAGCGGTCGAAGAGGCCAACCGAAACCACGGCCTCGTGTCGATCCGATGTCACGCGTGCCGACCGAAGGCACGGTCTGGAAGGCGGCCCCGGAGCGATGAACCTTGCTGGGCTTGCGCACGACTGAGCACGTATCGAACGGGCGGCCCGCGGGCGCGGGACGATTGCGGCTTCCTTCCCGGACGCAGCGCGTCCACGCCGAGAATAGCCGCAGACCTCCCGATCCTCAGCCATCTTCCGCCGCTCATCGTTATTTTCTCCACGGCCCGCCGGCGCTACGCTGCCCGGAACAGCCGCACGGCCTCGTCGCACTCGAAGAGGTAGAGCAGGAGCCGCAGCGCCTCGCCGCGCGCAGACTGCAGCTCCGGGTCCTGGCCGAGGACGAGGCGGGCGTCGTCGCGGGCGGCCTCCAGGAGCTCCTTGAAGTTCGGCACCTCGGCGACGCGGAACTCCGGCATGCCGCTCTGGCGCGCGCCCAAGAGTTCGCCGCCGCCGCGCAGCTCCAGATCCTTCTCGGCGATCTTGAAGCCGTCCTCGGTCGCCTCCATCATCTCGAGGCGCTGGCGCGCGTTCTCGCCCAAGGGCGCCTTGTAGAGCAGCATGCAGAAGCTCTCGCGGCTGCCGCGCCCCACCCGGCCGCGCAGCTGGTGCAGCTGCGCGAGCCCGAAGCGCTCGGCGTGCTCGATCACCATGATGTTGGCGTTGGGCACGTCGACGCCCACCTCGATCACCGTCGTCGCCACCAGGATCTTCAGGTGCCCCGCCGCGAACGCCGCCATGGTCTGGTCCTTGGCGCTGTTGGTCATGGCGCCGTGCAGCAACCCCACCTTATTGGGCCCGAAGAGCTGCGCGAGATGCGCGTGGCGCGCCTCGGCAGCGGCCAGCTCCGACCGGTCCGAGCCCTCGATCAGCGGGCACACCCAGTAGATCTGCGCGCTCTCGGCGAGCTGCACGCGCAGGCGCTCGATCAGGCGCTCGATGGCATCCACGGACACCGCCCTGGTGACGATCGGCTTGCGCCCCGCCGGCTTCTCGGTGAGGCGCGAGACGTCGAGATCGCCGTAGTGCGTCATGAGGAGCGTGCGCGGGATCGGCGTCGCCGTCATCACCAGGAGGTCGGCCCCGCTCTTGCCCGGGCGGCCCTTGCTCTGCAGCGCGAGGCGCTGGTGCACGCCGAAACGGTGCTGCTCGTCGATCACCGCGAACGCCAGGTCCTCGAACTCCACGTCGGACTGGAACAGCGCATGCGTGCCGATCAGGATGTCGATCTCGCCGCTCTTGAGGCGCTCCAGAAGCGCCTCGCGCGCCTTGCCCTTCTCGCGTCCCGTCAGCAGCGCGATGGTGAGGCCCGCATGGTCGGCGAGCGGGGCGACGGTCTCCGCGTGCTGGCGTGCCAGCACCTCGGTAGGCGCCATCAGCGCGGCCTGCGCGCCGGCCTCCACCGCAATCGCCATGGCCATCAGCGCCACCACGGTCTTGCCGGAGCCCACGTCGCCCTGCAGGAGCCGCAGCATGCGGTGCGGCGCGGCCATGTCGGCGGCGATCTCCCCGAGCGCCCGGCGCTGCGAGCCCGTGAGTGCGAAGGGCAGCGCATCGGCGATCTGCGCGCGGATGCGGCCGTCGCCGGCGATGGCGCGCCCCGGCTGCCGCTTGAAGCTCAGGCGCACCAGGGCCAGTGCCAGCTGCCCGGCGAGCAGCTCGTCGTAGGCGAGGCGCTGCCACGGCGGCGATCCCGTGGAGACGTCCTCCGTCTCGGAGGGCCGGTGCAGCCGCCCGAGCGCGCCAGCGAAATCCGGCCAGCCCTGGCGCTCGAGCCAGGCCGCATCCTGCCACTCCGGCAGCTGCGGCACCCGCTCCAGGGCAGCCCGCGCGGCCTTGAGCAGCACCTTGCCGGAGAGCCCCGCGGTCAGCGGATAGACCGGCTCCAGCAGCGGCAACTCCGCGCGCGCCTCGGGAGCGACGATATAGTCCGGATGCGGCATCTGCTTCTTGTCGTTGTAGCTCTCGATGCGCCCGCTGACGAAGCGCACGCTGCCCTCGGGCAGCTGGCGCTCGATGTACCTGGGCTCGGCGTGGAAGAAGACGAGGTCGATGCGGCCGGTCTCGTCCTCGCACGCCACCTTGTAGGGCGCCTTGGCATTGCCGCGCGGCGGACCCCGATGCTTGAGGACACGCACCTGCAGGGTGGCGATGGTGCCGGGCACGGCGGCGGCGATGGTGGGCGTGGCGCGCCGGTCGATCACGCCGGTCGGCGTATGCCAGAGGAGGTCGATGACGCGCGCCTCCGTCACCCCCGGCGGCAGCCGCAGCGCCTTGCGCAGCAGGAGCTGCATGCGCGGCCCGATGCCGGGGAGGTTGGTCGCCGACGCAAACAGCGGGACGAGAAGAGGCGGCCGCATTGGGTTTACAAGACGGGCTGGGGTCAGACCCCTCGCCCAGACGTTGGTGTTCCAATTCGACGGCTGGTGGCGAGGGGTCTGACCCCTGTCGACAGCCCGCCATTCGCCCATTCACGGCGGCGCTTTTCCAACGGCGCCGGCGGGGCTATATCACGGTCCCGAGGCCTGCGAAGGTGGCGGCGGCGATCCGAGCCGTCAAGCTGCGGCCGGGCCAAAGCTGGGCATTGATGACCGACGACGTGGAAATCCGGCGGCGGCGAGCGGTTTTTCGCGCTCACCATCGCGGTACCAAGGAGATGGACCTGCTGATGGGGCGCTTTGCGCAGGCACGCGTCGCCGGCATGGCTCTGGAGGCGCTGACCGCGTTCGAGCGGCTGCTGCTGGTGCCCGATCCTGTCGTCCAGGACATGATCCTGCACCCGGAGATTGCACCGGCCGGCGAGCATGCGGAGCTGATCGGCCAGTTGCGCCGCTTCCACGGGCTCGAGGGCTGACGCGTCCGTGTCGCGGGTCAGGCAGCATCCTGGCGGGACTCTGCGTTCACGGTGGCCGCGCCGGCGATGGGGATAGCTGCCACGGCGGGGCGTCATTTCCCCGCGGCGCGCGTTAGAAGGTGCACCTGAGACGAGATCGCCGCCGGGGCGAGCTTCGAGATCGACGAGCTGGAGTTTGCGCGATGATTGAGCGGCAATCAGGGCCTGCGGGCGCCGGCGGCCGCGGCGTGCACGAGACGCTGTCCGGCGTGCCGGACGGGCTCGTACCCCTGGTGCTCGCGCGCCTCTGCCAGGAGGCCGCTGCAACCGCCGGGGGCCCGCCGCTCCTCCTGCACGTGGCCCGCGACGACCGGCGCCTGGAGGCCATCGCCGAGGGTGTCGCCTTCTTCGCTCCCAAGGTGCGGGTGATCCCGTTCCCCGCCTGGGACACGGTCCCGTACGACCGCATCGGCCCCAACAGCGAGATCGTCGCGCGCCGCATCGCGGCCCTGGCCCGCCTCGCTGCGGTGAGCCGCAAGGAGCCCACGCTCGTCATCACCACCGTCAACGCGATGCTGCAGCGCCTGCCGCCGCGCGAGTTCATCCGCGGCTCGCTCAAGACCGTCGCGCCGGGGCAGCGCCTCGACATGGGCGGCCTGATCCAGCGCCTGAACCTCGCCGGCTTCACCCGCACCGGCAGCGTCATGGAGCCCGGCGAATACGCGGTGCGCGGCGGCATCCTCGACCTGTTCCCGCCCGCGCGCGCCACCCCCGTGCGCCTCGACTTCTTCGGCGACACGCTGGAGCACATCAAGGCGTTCGACCCCGAGAGCCAGCGCACCTCCAGGGTGGTGCAGCGCCTGAGCCTCCTGCCCGTCAGCGAGGTGAGCTTCGGCGAGGCGGCCGAGAAGCTGTTCCGCCGCCGCTACGTCGAGGCGTTCGGCCCGGTCACCTCGGAGGACCCGCTCTATCATGCCGTCAGCGCCGGGCAGCGCTATCCGGGCATGGAGCACTGGCTGCCGCTGTTCCACGAGCGCCTCGAGACGCTCTTCGACTACATGGGGGGCGCTCCCGTCAGCTTCGATCACCTGGCCGACGAGGCGGTGGAGCAGCGCTTCGCGCTCATCCAGGATCACTACACGGCGCGCGCCGAGGGGCTGGAGACCCACACCTTCGGCGCCCCGCCCTACAAGCCGGTGCCGCCCGAGGCGATGTTCCTCGCCCCGGAGGAGTGGCGGGGTCTGCTCGCCGCCCGCCAGGTGCGCCGGCTCACGCCCTTCGAGCAGTCGGGCGAGGCCCAGGGCGCGCTGCGATCCATCGGCGGGCGTGTGGGACGCAACTTCGCCGCCGAGCGGGCGAGCGAGACGGCGAACCTGTTCGATGCCGCCATCGCCCACATCCGCGCGCTGCAGGGGCAGGGCAAGCGGGTGGTCGTCGCCGCCTTCACGGGCGGCGCGCGCGAGCGGCTGGCGACGCTCCTCGCCGAGCACGGGCTCGCCGAGGCGAGGAAGGTCGAGAGCTGGGCCGAGGCGGAGGCGCTGCCGCTCAGCACCGCGGGACTGGCGGTGCTGGGCCTGGAGCAGGGCTTCGAGACGGCCGACCTCGCCGTTATCGGCGAGCAGGACATCCTGGGCGACCGGCTCACGCGCCCGCGGCGCAGGACGCGCCGGGCGGCCGACCTCATCACCGAGGCCACCAGCCTCGCCGTCGGCGACCTCGTGGTGCACGCCGACCACGGCATCGGCCGCTTCGACGGCCTCAGCACCATCACGGCGCTGGGCGCGCCGCACGACTGCCTGGAGATCGGCTACGCCGGCGGCGACAAGCTCTACCTGCCGGTGGAGAACATCGAGCTGCTCTCCCGCTACGGCGCCGACGGCACCGCGCAGCTCGACCGTCTCGGCGGCGTGGCCTGGCAGACGCGCAAGGCGCGCCTCAAGCAGCGCATCCGCGAGATGGCGTCCGAGCTCATCAAGGTCGCGGCGCTGCGGCAGCTGCGCGAGGCCACGGTCATGCAGCCGCCCACGGGCCAGTTCGACGAGTTTGTGGCCCGCTTCCCCTACGAGGAGACCGAGGACCAGGATGCGAGCATCCGGGCCGTGATGGACGACCTGGCTTCCGGCAAGCCCATGGACCGGCTGGTGTGCGGCGACGTGGGCTTCGGCAAGACCGAGGTGGCCCTGCGTGCCGCCTTCATCGCCGCCTTCGCGGACTTCCAGGTGGCGGTGGTGGTGCCGACCACGCTGCTCGCGCGCCAGCACTTCGCCACCTTCACCGAGCGCTTCAAGGGGCTGCCCGTGCGCATCGCCCAGGCGTCGCGGCTGATCGGCGCCAGGGAGCTGGCGGCGGTCAAGGCGGGGCTCGAGGACGGCTCCATCGACATCGTGGTGGGCACGCACGCCCTGCTCGGCAGGAGCATCGCCTTCAACCGTCTGGGCCTCGTCGTGGTCGACGAGGAGCAGCACTTCGGCGTGGCCCACAAGGAGCGGCTGAAGCAGCTGCGCGAGGAGGTGCACGTGCTGACGCTGACCGCCACGCCGATCCCGCGCACCCTGCAGCTTGCCCTGTCCGGCGTGCGCGAGCTCTCCCTCATCGCCACGCCGCCCATCGACCGGCTCGCCGTGCGCACCTACATCTCGCCGTTCGATCCGGTGATCGTGCGCGAGGCGTTGCGGCGCGAGCGCTACCGCGGCGGGCAGACGTTCTACGTGGTGCCGCGCATCTCCGACCTGGAGGAGGTGCGGGAGTTCCTCACCGAGGACACGCCCGAGCTCAGGGTCGGCACCGCCCACGGCCAGCTGCCCCCGAGCGCGCTGGAGGACGTGATGACCGCCTTCTACGACGGCAAATACGACGTGCTGCTGTCGACCGCGATCGTGGAGTCCGGGCTCGACATCCCCAACGCCAACACGCTCATCGTGCATCGTGCCGACATGTTCGGCCTCGCAGGGCTCTACCAGCTGCGCGGCCGGGTCGGGCGCTCCAAGACGCGCGCCTACGCCTACTTCACCACCCCCGGCGGCCAGCGGCTGACCGAGGGCGCCGAGAAGCGCCTCAAGGTGTTGCAGTCGCTCGACACCCTGGGGGCCGGGTTCTCGCTCGCCTCCCATGACCTCGACATCCGCGGCGCCGGCAACCTGCTGGGCGAGGAGCAGTCGGGCCACATCCGCGAGGTCGGCTTCGAGCTGTACCAGGCCATGCTGGAGGAGGCGGTGGCCACGCTGAAGGGCGGCGACATAGGCGAGGCGCAGGACCAGTGGAGCCCCCAGATCGGCCTCGGCACCGCGGTGCTGATCCCGGAGGCCTACGTGAGCGATCTGCAGCTGAGGCTCGGGCTCTACCGGCGCCTGTCGAAGCTCGATGGCCGCGCCGACATCGACGGCTTCGGGGCCGAGCTGGTGGACCGCTTCGGCGAGCTGCCCGAGGAGGTGCGCCACCTGCTGGACGTGGTGGAGATCAAGGGCCTCGCCAAGGGGGCGGGGCTGCAGAGCGTGGATGCCGGGCCCAAGGGGGCCGTCATCGCCTTCCGCAAGAACCAGTTCGCCAACCCCGCGGGCCTAGTCGCCTTCATGGCGCGCTCCAAGGGCTCATCCCGCCTGCAGCCCGACCACAAGCTGGTCTTGAAGGCCGACTGGCCCACCCCCGCGGCACGCCTCCAGGGCGTGCGCCGGCTGGTGCGCGAGCTGGCGGAGATCGCCGCCCAGGCCCGCAAGGCCGCGTAGCCTGGGTTTCTGCAATCACAGGTTGGGATAGAGCCGAGATGCACGCCGCCCGGTGGCGGAGAGGCCATTTCGAATTGCGGCTTTGAATATTCGCCGGTGCTCCTCTCGTGCGCCGAGAAATGGGTCCCGCATTAAGTTCGCGAGGGGCCGTAAAGCGGGTTGAGGATTTTCTGCGGACTGGACGTCCACATTGGGAACGGATCGGGAATCCCTGGTTTTGTCGGGGCCATCGGGATGACGGCGGCGCCCTGCGTACAAGGGCAAGGGGGGGCACCGCGCGCCGCGGTTACCTGCGGGTTACAGGGTGCGGCCGCAATCCTGGTCGAGGGCGCCTCGAAAGCCGGGGCCCCTCGCAAAAAAGAGAGCCGCCCGAAGGCGGCTCTCCCGTAGGGAACTGCGGTGGCATCAGGCCCGAAGGCCTGACACCTCGTCGGATCAGAACCGGATGCGGGCGCCGCCGATGACCACGTCGAAGTCGTTGTAGCTCTCGGTGCCGTTCAGGTTATTGCCGACGGGGCTCGTGACCTCGGCGCTGAAGCGCTTGTAGGACAGGAACACCTCCATGGCAGCCGCGTCGATGTGCTGCACCACGCCGATGCCCCACATGTCGGCCCGGCTGCTGGTG
>Ga0209382_10001895_pt1 | contig 31629 bp, 32 predicted proteins | sample SoiMetdeltSBSDD5_FD_187599 | JGI IMG/M metagenome (GOLD analysis project Ga0209382, IMG submission 187599) | Bulk soil microbial communities from a Populus tree surrounding site in Tennessee, USA - Soil MetaG P. deltoides SBSDD5 (SPAdes) (version 2) | ecosystem: Environmental > Terrestrial >...
CGAAACCGTTCGTGTGGACCGCGACCGCAGAGTCGATTCTTGCCAAGGTCCAACGCGGCCGCGTCGCCCTGAACAAACAGAAAGCTAAAACTGAGACATCACACTAGTTGCTCGCAACGCTATGGCCGCTTGGCTGGCCGGCGTCGTTGCGGTTGCGCTGGTACGCGAGCCAGCCCATCGCGACGAACCACCCGTGGACCTCTAGCGCGAGTATTCGCTGGACGAGCCCGGCGATGCCGTGTTCGGCGCCGTCGATGGTCGGTTGGAACGTTGCGAAGAAGGCGATCAGGAGTGCCAGGGTCAATGGGCTGCCGAGCCGGAGCCAGGTACCGAACCGGCGCCAGCCGGGCAGGCCACGAAAATACTGGCCCGCGACCAGGAAGGCGATGACCGGCGTACCGATGGCCAGGGCGACGCCGAGGTTGTGCAGCATGATGGCTTCGAGGTCGAAGATCCCACATATCACCTGGCCGATCCCGGTGCAGGCCAGCAACGCAGCCGACCAGCGACGCATGACCGGCCGGTCGGGCGGGAGGACGCCGAACACGCCGATGACGCCGGCGACCAGGATGAGGCCGGTGACGACGAAGGCGGCGTTCATGTATGGGCCGGTCGATCCCATGCCGAGCCCGCTGATGGGCTGGCTGATCGGCGAGTATTCGGTGAACTGGTGACCGAAGAACGTGTATCCAGGGCTCACGATGCCAAGGACGAGCCAGGCGAGCGTGAACAGCACCGGGCCAAGGACGGCGCCAAGGGCAAGTCGTCCGGCGGCGCGGAAGGCGCCGACCTGGCTGCTCTGTACCATAGTCATGTCATGACTATACATCCTATGTCTAACGCACAGTCAAGGCTCAACTCCCCTGGACCACGCCGCGAACCCGAAATCCTGTCAGTTCAATCTCTGTAGCCGGAGTAAGCGTCTCGTGGATTGCGATGGTCATGATTCCTCCTAACCAAACCAGTAATTCGACCGATGCGGGTACTGATAGCCCCGGTCATAACTTCTGATCGTGAGGTCTGCCGCAGTCGGCGCCGCGCCGCCTGGCCCCGAAGTCATTTCACGATGATGGCTTACCGGTGCGCAGTTGGTGGTTCCGCGCGAATCCGTAGTCGCGACGGAAGCCCAGCGCTTCCTCCTGGGACGGGCGCACGTCATCCCACCACAAGCCAAAGGGGAACAATCATGAGTAACAGCCCAACCGCCGTCAACCTGCAGGCCAGCCGCCGCCCTGTCGCCGTCGCACTCTGGGTGGCGCAGGTAATCCTTGCCTTCCAGCTCGCCTCCGGCGGGGCACTGAAACTGGTCGGCGACGCCTCCATGGTCGACCTGTTCACCACGATTGGCGCCGGTCAGTGGTTCCGTTACGCGGTCGGCGTGATCGAGGTGGCCGGCGCGGTCGGCCTGCTGATCCCAAGATTTCGCGGGCTCGCCGCGCTCGGCGTGAGCGCCCTGCTGGTCGGCGCGACCATCACCAATATCTTGATCGGCGTCCAGCCTTGGTTCCCGCTGAGCTTTTTGCTATTGGCCGCCACCGTCGCGTATGTGCGCCGGTCCGAGATCGGGGGCAAGCGATGAGCAACAACATGGAGAATGCCTTGAGGAGTCCGGACGTGCTTGTCGGCACATGGCAGGTATCAGGAACGGACGGGATACGTGGCCACGTCACCTACAAGTGGATGGATGGCGGCCACTTCCTAGTCCAGCACGTTGACCTCGCCGCGGACGACGAGACAAGCGGCAAGGGCATTGAGTACATCCGATTCGACGCCGACAGCGGCACGCTGCGGTCGCATTATTTCGGGCAGTCCGGCGAGCTTTTCGAATACACCTACCAGGTGGAAGGCGACACCCTCACCATTTGGTTCGGAGACCGCACCTCACCGGCCAAGTTTTCCGGCACTTTCAACGCCGACTTCACTGCCAACTCCGGCGGCTGGGTCTGGCCGGGAGGCGGGTACGAGTCAACGATGGTCAAGCTTTAGATCCGATGCGCATGACCGCCTGGGGTTCTTCCCCTGGGCGGTCGGCCCTTCGCCGAGCGCAATCTGGAGGATTCGGGATTACAGCGTGAAACTTCTGAGCTCGGTTCGCCTGGAAACACCGAGTTTGGGGTAGGCACGGTAGAGGTGATGGCCGACGGTGCGGGGGCTGAGGAATAGCTGGGCTGCGATATCGCGGTTGCTCAGCCCGGACGCGGCCAGCCGGACCACCTGGCGTTCCTGGGGAGTGAGCCGGGCGACGGGGTCGCGGTCGTGTGTCCGGGCGGCGGGACGATCGCCCAGGACCGTCAGTTCGGTGCGCGCTCGATCGGCCCAAGCATTGGCGCCAAGCTGTTCGAAGGTGTTCAGAGCGTCGGCAAGATAGGTGTGAGCACCGGTTCGGCGGCGTTGCCGGCGCAGCCACTCGCCGTAAAGGAGTGAGGTCCGGGCGTGGTCATAGGGCCGCCCGGTGTCGTGGTGCAGCTTTAGCGCGGCTTCATAGTGCGCCTCGGCGTCGCTGCCAGTGGCGAGCAGGGCCTTGCAGCGGTGTACCAACGCGACCGCGTGCGGCTGTCCGACGTGCTTAGCCCAGTGGCTCAGGGCAGGAAGGAACTGTGACGCCTGAGTGTTGTGACCACCGCGCACAGCAGCCTCGACCTGGTCCGGGATGGCCCGGACGAGGAAGTCTCGCCGCGCCGGACCGGCGCACACCGCATCAAGGCGGTGGGATGCCACATCGAACTGTCCGCGTCCGAGGTTGAGCAGACCCAGCGCCCAGGTGGCGAGGGCGGCATTAGTCGGATGCCTGGACTCATCGCGCAGCATCCTGTCAGCCATGGATTCGCAACCCACCGCGTCGCCGGCGACCGCGGCCAACCACGCCGGGATGGCGTTGAGGATGGTGGCCTGCGTTTCCTGACCGAGGTCGGTCGACACAGACAAGGCCTCGGCCACGATGGTCTCCGCATCGCGGAATCGGCCGCGCAGCAGCAGTGCAATCGCTAGCGGCTCCTGGGAGTAGGGCAACCAGCCCAACGCGCCTTGTCGGCGGGAGTCGGCGGCGAGGGCCTCTAGGACGTTGATCGCGACGTCATCGTCCGCGACGATGAGGGCCAGGTATCCGGCGAGAACGCGCTCCACCAGACCGGTGACCTGCCCGCGTCGGGCTGCGATCACCAGCGCTCTCATTTGGTGGATGGCATGCTCTGTCGCGCCATCGAGGAAATCGCCAAATCCGATCATTCCCTCCACGACCGGCCGCAGCGCGGGGTCAGGCTTCAGCGTCACCATCCTTAACTGCTTAGCAGCTCGGCGTACCAGGTCATGCGCGCAGGCGTCCTTGGCACACCCAATAGCGTCCGTGAGGATCGAGACTGCCTGCTCGGGATGTGACGAGACAATGGGAGTGGCGGCATCCAGCATCAGCGCCGCGGCCGCGGCGGGTGTGTCCCGCTCGTAGGCGACCTGCGCCCGGATCCAGGCGGCTTCCGCAAGCGTGGACGCGTCGACGGCAAGTTCTGCGCTGGCTGCCGAGAACTCGGCCGCCCGGTCGAGCCAGCCGGCGTCATAGGCGGCCCGGGCGGCTCCGGCCAGCCGCCGGGCCTTACGATCCCGGTCGCTACTCAGAAACGCGGCGCGTTCCAGCGCGATGGCCACGGCCGCCGATCCGCCCCGCTGCGCGGCGCGCCAAGCAGCGCGTTCGAGCTCCTCCGCGACGGTCTCATCGGGCATGGTGGTCGCGGCGGCCAGGTGCCAGGCGCGCCGGTCGGCGGATGGGTAGCCGTGGAGCGTGTCGGCCAGCGCCCGGTGGGCGGACACGAGCCAGCCGTGCGGCGCATCACGGTAGGCCGCTGCGCGGATGAGCGGGTGTCGGAAGGTGATTGTCTCAGCGGTCAGCTCGATTAGGCGGGCGTGCTCGGCTGGCTCCAGATCCGCCGCGGACAGGCCGAGTTGTTCGGCTGCACGCAAGACCACCGCGAGGTTTGCCGTGTCATCCGCCGCCGCCAGCAAAAGCACCCGCTGCGTCGCGTCTGGGAGGTCTCTGATGCGGGCACGGAAAGCCTCTTGAACCTGTCCCGCCACGGGCAAAGGCTCGACAGGCAGCGACCAGGGCCGGCCGCCGATACGGTTCCGGTCGGTGAGGGCGGCTGCGAATTCGATGATGGCCAGCGGGTTCCCGCGAGCTTCGGCCAGGACGCGGGTACGGGTAGGGCTGTCAAGGCCCTTCGCGCGCTGGTTGAGCAGGGACACGGCAGAGGCGCGGTCCAGTGCCGCCAGTGATACCGCGTCGATGCTCGGGGCCGCGAAGCGCCCGATCCCGTCGCGTACCGCGAAGAGCATGGCCACCGGGTCGAGCCGCAGCCGCCGGGCCGCAAACAGCAATGCGTCCGCGGATGACTGATCGAACCATTTGGCGTCGTCAATAAGGCATACCAGCGGCGATTCTCCGGCCAGTTCGGACAGCAGCGATAGCGTCGCTGCACCTACCAGGAACCGCTCGCCTGCACCAACCCGGGTCAGACCAAAAGCGGTCCGCAGTGCCTCCGCCTGAGGCGGGGGAAGTGCCTTGATACGGTCCAGGTACGGGTGGAGCAGCAGATGAAGGCCGGCGAATGGCACCTCGATCTCGGACTCGATGCCCACCCCGCGCAGCACCCGCATATCCGTTGCCGCCGCGGCGGCATGATCGAGGAGAGCGGACTTGCCGATCCCGGCCTCGCCGCGGATGACGAGAGCGCCGCCGCCCCCGGCACGGGTCTCGGCAAGCAGTAGGTCTATTCGGGCCAGTTCATCCTTGCGCCCGAGAATCATCCATGAACCATAACAAGATGCCGGCCGAGGAAGCTCTGAGACGGGGCTCCGATCGGTCTCAGCCGGGTCCCGCCCTGGCTCGAGTTCTACAACCTATGACCCCCAGAGAAACACCGTCACTCCGCCAACAACGGCATGTCACCGGTCGACTTCGAGGAATACATGGCGGAGGTCTCGGGCGGCCGATCACCGAGACAGGAATATGCCGCGAGCAAGCGTGTGAGCCACCTGGCTCGAGGTCATCTCTGGAAAGCGCCGCGCGATCGCGGCCAGCGCCTGCTCTTTGGTGACCTTTTGATCCCGAAGGAGGTCAGCCTGCTCGTAGGCGAAGGCGTCCACGAGCTGTTGCCTGGCAAGAGACTGCTGAATTTCTACGAGTCCACGCCGTGGGCCCCCAGTGATCACCGGCCAGAGTTTCGTCAACAAAGACATTCCCCAATGTTCGCGCCTTCAGGGAGCAAACCGCCGCAGTCACAGCGACCAGCCGCACGCGCACTTTGACCGTTACGCGGACGCGGGCCGCAGGCGCCTCTGCTGGAGCCGATCGGGCTGAGACACGGTTCAGCGCGAGGCGAGGGCGCGCGAGCCTGACCACCGAACCCTCACCGGAGTGCACCACGAAGCAGACCCTGGATCGGCCCACCGGTTGTTGTGGTTATTGGCGCTCGTCTTAAGGACCGGTCAAGCGCCGACGCGGTATCAGTCCAGTGGTCGCATGAAGGACCAGAGGTGGCCTTCCAGATCTTGGGCGCTGTAGACCCGGTAGCCGTAGGGCTGGTCGACGGGTTGCTGTACCACCATCGCGCCCGCAGCCATGGCGTGGCGATGGTGGGCGTCGACGTCATCGACCATGACCGCTATCGCCGCCGTCGCTGCGCCCACCGATTGCGGCGACCGGAGCTGAAACTGGTCGTCCTGCTCGCGGTGCAGCCAGATCACGCCGTCGCCAGCCTGCAGCTCGCAGTGCACGGCATGGCCCTGCTCGTCCCGGTCGACCCGGCCGGGGCCAAGTCCGAAGACCCGGACCAGCCAGTCGTGGGCGGCCGCAATGTCCGCGTACACCAGCAACGCGATTCGTGCTTGGACGGTGGTGTCGAGCATGGTCATCTCCTCAACGGTCGCAAGTAGCTCATCGGTGGACTGGGCGTCGCCGGCGCTGGTGGCCCGCAGAAACCCGGCCAGGCGGGAACGGAGCCGGCCGATCGCCTCCAGCTGGCCTTCGAGCTGGTCGAGGTGTCTGCTTATCGCGGCCGGCAGGCTCCACGACGGGTCGTCCAACGCCTGACCGATCTCGGCCAGCGTCAGGCCTGTGCGGCGCAGCAAGCAGATCCGATACAGCCTTGCCACGTCGGTCTCGTTGTAGAGACGATGGCCCGTGTCGCTTCGGCTGGATGGGACCAGTAGACCGATCTGCTCGTAGTAGTGCAAGGTGCGTACGGTCAGCCCGGTTGCCGCGGCCAACTCGCCCACTCTGCGTTCCGCTCGGTGCTGTTGTTCGATCGCCACCGCACGACCGTACGACCCTAACGTCGCGTTAGGTGCAACACCTCCAAACGACAGCAACGTCGACAGCGGAGTGGGACTTGGGACGCCGCAGTCCTGCACTGACGCAACCATCACGCAGACAAGCAGTAGCCCGAGGATGACAACGTCCTAGCCGCCAACGCCGCTTTAGCCATCGCCGCTCGGGTACTTGCCGAAGACCCGTAGCGGCCGGGGCCCTCGATCGTGTCGCGGGCCCCGGACGGGAACGGTCAACTCGTGGTTACGGTGACCGGATCTATGTCGAGGGCGGTTCCCCGGAACAGGACCGGGCTGACCGTCATCGAGGTGCGCGCCTCACCGGCACCAGCGGCGGTGCCCTGCACGGTGTAGCTGTAGGACAGCGTGCCGGGCTGGCGGGTACCGAGTACGACGCGCACATCCCCGGTTGGTGCACCGGCGAGCTGGTTACCGGAGCTGCCCTCGAGGTTCTCGGCGCCGACGACAACACCGGACGGCGGAGCCGCGGGCAGGTTGGAAGGGTTGTATACGAACGCCGTTTCGCCGGTGAAGCTCAGGTGCAGCCACAGTTGGAAGACACGCAGCGAGGTGGTTCCGGCCACGTTGAGCCGCCACTTGGCGAAGAAGTAGTTGTTGCCGTTTCGCTGTACCTGGGCGGTGTAGACTCCGGGCGCCCCGACCCCAGTCAGGCTCGTCCAAAATGGAGCGAGCACGCCGTTGGGCCGCGTCGGATCGGGCAGCCGCGGGGCGGTCGGCACGACGTCGGCCGACGACTGGACCCCGTCGACGACGGCCTATCCGTTGGAGGTCAAGCCGATCCGCGTGTGGCTGAGACCGTCGTAGTTGAACGACGCCGGCAGGTCGACGTTGACCGCCTCCTCGTCGCCGAGCGGGGTGGGGGTCACCCCGAGCGTGTCCGACCATTGCGCGCCCACGGGGCGTACCGAGGCGCGGCAGGCAGACTCTCATTTCTTCCTACACGCCGTACCTTGAGGATTCGCCAGGAGAAACAGGAGCGAGACATCGCCGAACGCTGATGCCTTGCGGGAGTTTGCGTGTCCGAGCGCGACACAAACCAAAACCCAACGGCAGCGTCTGACGCTGTCGACGTTGATCTCGTTGGCCTAAGCCTCTTGTTTAAGAGAGTGTTCGTTGGGTGCTGTCCTTTTTGGATTTGGCGGTGAGGTAGGAATCCTGCTCGGGCTATGCGGATGGCGTCGCGGCGAGTGTGAACAGGCCCGCTCGGTCTCGACCAGGATTTGACGGGTGGCAAGGCGTTTGAGTTGGCGCGCATCCCCTCGGTGTCCTTGGCGGCGACGCCGACACCGAGCGCCAGGCACATCCGAGCGGCTCACCATGTCCGCTAAGGCGCGGGTACTGGGCCCGATGTCCGAGACCGCACGGGCTGGTGCGAGCTGGCCCACCTTCGACTGGCTCGCCACCCGGTTCAGCGAGTCCATGTCATGGGAGTACGAGATCGTTGCCGCCGGAGCCAGCGGCGACCTCGCCTACCTCGTCGCCATTGAACGCATCAGCGTGACGGCCAACGGCGACCCGACACCGCGGTGCTGGCAGCCTACGACAATGGACACTGGTTGCGGCGGCCGACTCGGCCGCGGCTGAGCATCGAGGCGACCTTCGTCGACGCCATTCATGCTGCGCTCTTCTGGTCGGGTACGGCTACGGGCCAAGGATAATTGAGGAGTGTCGGAATCCCGGCAGGTCGACTCAGGCGCAGGCTGTGGTTGTTACTTTGCCAGGGCAGCCGTCAGCGAGGAGAGCGCCATGGGGTTCATCCAGATCATCGAGTACGAGACAGACCGCCCGGACGAGATCAAGGCGCTCGGCGAGGCCCGCATGGCGCAGATGCCCGAAGCTCCACCTGGGTTCCGGCTCATCGCGACCAGGGACCGGGACCGGGCCAATCGTTACCTCACGATCGTCGAGTTCCCCTCGTATGAAATGGCAATGGACATCAGCGGGCAGCCGGACACTGACGCGTTCGCCAAGGAGATGGCGGCGCTGTGCACGAGCGGTCCCCGTTACCACAATCTCGACATCGAGAGGACGGTGCCGTAGCGGCGCCGGTCCGGTGATGCCTGCCCTTCCTCGACGACTGGCGGTGCGTGGTCGGTTATGCGTGCCGGCAAATTCAGCCGGTCGCGGCCGCCGGGCCTACGGCGTTGCCGCGCTGGGTGCGGGAACCGCCTGGGCATACGAGTACTACAACGCAAGCCATCCCCCGAACGGAGCAACGCGGCGGCCGGCACGGATTCGTAGCCGTTTGCGGTCTGCCGGTCGGCAGCTGTTGGGTGAACGTGAGAAGGGAGTCCTAGAGTGAAGAGTCGGTCCTGGCGTAAATGGGTCGCGGTACTCACGGCCGCCGCAGCTTCAGCAATGGTGTCCATGCTGTTGGCCGGCAGCGGGCCGGCTACCGCCGAGATCGGCAAGGCGGGCGACGCAAGCGTCGCCGCGTGCCCTCAGCCACCCACCGTGCCGCCGGCCGGTGCCTCATCGGACTACTTCCTGAAGGTCGAGGGCATCGCGGGAGAGTCGACAGACGTCAGGCATCACAACGAGATCGAGGTCGTGTCCTACGCTTGGGCGATCAACGCGGCCAGCCTCAGGGATTGCGTCAAAGCTCCGCAGGTCCCCGTATTGAGCGGCATCTCGTTCGTCAAGCAACTGGATAAGGCGACCCCCAAACTGGCTGCGGCGGTGACGACGGGCCAGCACTTGCCTGTCGCCGTGCTTACCGCGAGGCGGACGGGCGGCGATCAACAGGAGTACCTGAAGATCACGTTGACTGATGTGATCGTCACCGGCTACTCGATAGCCGCAACCGATGCCGCCTTCCCACAAGACTCGTTCAGCCTGGGCTTCGGCAAGATTCAGCTCGACTACTTCCGCCAGAAGCCCGACGGCACGCTTGAACCACCGATCAGCTTCTGCTGGGACATCGCGGGAAATACCACCTGCTAAAGGAAGTTCGATTCCCTGGCGAGTTCGCGGCGGACCACTGGTGTGGCGTAAGGCGGCGCCAATCTGCGACGGCATCGGGCCGAGCGGAGAACGGTGTGGTGCCCCACTGGTCGGACCGGCCGCTGGCGGCGAGCCACGCGACGGCTTCGTCGTAGAGAGCGACGACAGCTTCGGTGTCGTCGCCGGTGGCGATGCGCCGCGTCACGCCTGAGATTGTCACGCGGCTGCCTCCGTCGGCGCTCTACGAGGTAACCGTTGACGAACATCGTGCCAGCGGCCGAGCCGAGGAACTGCTCAACGCCGGCGTACCTGTCTCGGCTGTTCTCCGCGCTGGCCGCCGTGATCGTCGCGGCTGGCGGGTCCGGCGGCCTCCGTTTCGGCAGGCGACGGCGCATGGCCGGACGGGAAGCGGGGCGAGACGACGCGGCGGACGCGGAGATACTGCTGGGCGCCGAGCAGGACCGAGACAGCCAGATACGCGACGAACGCGACAAGTCCGACGGTCACGCTGACCGCCGTCGAACCGCCAAGGGTGTGGCCCACCACACCGGCAAGGAGCGCCGCGATCGCACTGTTCACTAATGCGATGAAGATCCCCGCGCTCGCGACGACCTGGCTCACGCGGCGACCCTCACCCATGGAGTAGGTCTGGATTACGCCGTCCTCGTCGTCGTACGAGCTGGTGATGAAATATGGCCGGAGCTCCGGCGCGATCTCCAGGTACGCGGCCCGGAGCCGGTTCATGCCCATCACGAGCGCCCGATCTTCGGAACTTGCGTTGTTGACCCGCAGCTGGGTGAGCACTCCGATCAGGAGCACCAGGGCCAGCACCGCCATCGCGAACGGCCGCAGGTCCACAGCCGAGTCGCTGGTCTGCGCGACGAGTGCCAAAGCCACCATCGCAGCGGAGAAGACGGTGAACTGCATGGTCGTCCGGCTGAAGACCTCCGACCACGTCATGCTGCGGGTCGCGAGTAGGCTCCAGTGCTCCGTTGCGAGTATCTGAGCCCGCACGGCTACGGGTGCCAGCTCGCGGCCGTCCGTCGCTGGCGACGGCGGCGGAGTCGGCGGAACGGCACGGCTTGCCATGCGGCTCATCTTGCCCGACCGGATCGGCTCCGACTAGCAAGGCAAGGCGGACTCTGATCCGACGGATTGCGCTAGGCCAGCACTGATCGCGATCGTTCCCCCCGTCTTGAGCCTCGTTATGGAAAGTCCGCGGCGCCGAGAGCGCGCGATGGCCTACAGGACCGAGACTGCCACAACAATCCCGGCAGAACCCATTAGGAGCCGCTGGAACGGCCAACGCCGGCGCCAGATCGAGAGTCGAAGTCGTCGGACTCGGTCTGGGCGCTGGTGAGATCGTGGTGGATCGATTGGGGACGTGCCGGGCGGGCTGCGCATGATGTCATCTAACGTGGCCGGCGTGGATGGGGCTGGTTGGTCCGGGAGGTGACGGCGTCGCCGCGGTGGCGACGCGGATTCCCCGGATCGCCAGCCACAGCACGAACGGCGCTTCCCCGAGGACAGCGATGGCGAGGAAGGCCGTGATGAGACCTGCCGGGGCACCGGGTGCGAGGAAGGTCGTGAACAGCCATCCGAGATAGCCGACGCAGCCGATGATCTGCAGGACGCCGAGCACTCTGGGGAAGCAGCCAGACCTGATGACCAGGTATGCGAGCGGCACCAGCCAGGGTCCGAACCAGATGTGGTTAAGCGTGTTCCCGTTGGTGAACATGTCTATGTGCAGCAGCACGAGCGCGTCGGCCCCCGCCCCGCCCAGGGCCTGGGTATAGGTCTCGGTGGTGGCGATGGTCAGCGCGGCGTAGTGGTTGAGCAGGTTGGCGGTGGCGACCGCGCCACCGAGCGCGACAAAGATGACCATTACGGCGGCGACCAACTGGCTGACGTGCTTCAGCAGGACGTACAGGGCCATGGCGGTGAGCAAGAAGATGAGGCCGGCCACGAGGTCGACCACGAGGCCGACGCGGAACAGGGTGGCTGAGGCGCGGATGTTGTCGGCGGTCGTCGCGGCGTCGCCCGGCTCTATGACGGAGTTTCGCACGGACACCGCGAACGCCGCCCCGATGATCACAATCAGGTAAAGCAGTCCCGCGCTTCTCGCAAGCGTTGGGGGCTGCATCGCCGGCCGCTCTGCCATGTCCGGCAGCGTAGGTTGAGATGCGGCGGGCCGGCATCAATGAGATTCGTGATTGAGTAGGTAGTACGGCTATTAATCTTGGCAGCGTGCGCGCCCGACCCCGGGACATAGGGGACGCCTACCGGACCCGGTGGAAACCCGCATGGACCAACCGATGAGTCCAAAGTCCCCGAGGAGTGCCACCACACCAAGAGGGAGCAAGAAAAGGTCTTCGTCACGCTGAGGACCGCGTAGGCGAGCCCGGCAATTACGCCAGCGACAGCTCGCGGGCGCTCACCAGGGCCGAAAGCACGGCACGCGTCTGTGACCACGGCACCGGGCTGGGGGCACCGTCCACCATGGACAGAAAGGCGTCGAGGGTACCGCGGTAGCCAAAGGCCACTTCGGGTTCGGCACCGCCCTCGAGCACGATGCGCCGGTCGCCCGACCCCGTGTGCAGCACCACCTCATAGGACTCGGACTCGGTCACGCCCAGGAACGTCACGGTCGCCGGTGTCCCGCCCGCCCACCGAAGGCTGATCACGGCGGTGTCCTCGGAGGCGAGGGTGATGTAGCGCTGCGTCGTGGCCGTGGCCGAAACCGTCCGCACCTCGGCGCCGAGGAGAGCGACCAGCAGCTCGACCCCGTGCACGCCCATGGTGACGAGCATGCCGCCGCCCACGGCCGGATCGTCCTGCCACGGATTGTGCCCCTTGGCCCACGGGGTCACGTCGTGGCGGATGACGGCGTGTGCGGCGAGGATGTCCTGCGGCGCTTCAAACTCCCGCAGTGAAGGGGCGAAGCGCAGCACGGAGGTGGACAGCACGCGATGCGGGGCGCGGCTGACGGCCAGATCGATCGCGTCGAGCTGCGAGGCTGATGCGGCCGCTGGCTTGTTGACGAAGCACGGCAGGTCCCGGTCGAGGAACTCGGCGAGGACCGGCGCGGCCTGCGAGGTGGGCACGGTGAGCACCACGCCATCGGGCCGGGCGTGGAGCAGGCCGGCGATGTCGGGCACGGCGTGCGCCGCGGGGTGCTCCTCAAGGAAGCGCGAGATCCGCGCCGGATCATCGTCGTAGACCACCAGTTCGGCCCGGTGCGACAGGACCCGTGCGTCGGTGAACGGGTGGGTGCTGGCCAGGCCGGCGATCGCGATCCGCATGCAGGGACGATAACCGGCCGGTTCACATCGACGGTCTCACCCCTTGATGCCGGACATGGTGACTCCCTCGGTGAAGAAGCGCTGGCCGATGAGGTAGGCCATGAAGATCGGGACGAACGCGACGACCGACCCGGCGAGCACCACGTTGAGTGGCACGTTCTCCTGCTGCAGCGAAGCGATGCCGGTGGTCAGGGTGCGCATGCCGTCGCTGGTGCCGATGATCAGCGGCCAGAGGAAGTCGTTCCAGTGCCACAGGAACACGAACACGCCGAGCGTGGCGAGGATGGGCTTGGTCAGGGGGAGGACGATGGACAGGTAGACACGAAGCTCCGATGCGCCGTCGATGCGCGCCGCCTCGAACAGCGCGTCGGGCATCGACCCGATGAACTGGCGCATCAGGAACACGGCCTGGGCGTTGGCGAGCGTCGGGATGATCATGCCCCAGTAGGTGTCGACACCGTCCATTCTGGACACCAGCATGAAGGTGGGGATGACGGTGATGTGGTACGGCACCATCAACATGGCGACAAAGGACCAGAAGAGGGCGTTGCGCCCGGGAAAGCGCTTCTTGGCGAAGGCGTATCCGGCGAGGGAGGCGAGGAGGAGCACGCCGGCGACGGACACGAGCGAGTAGATGAGCGTGTTGATCGTCCACTGCACGATGCTGCGGCCGCCGAGGATCTGCTCGAAGGCGTCAAGGGAGAACGGCCACGGCAGAAGGCTTGCGGGGAAGGTGACCGGGCCGGTGGGTTTGAACGACAGGACCACCATGGCGTAGAAGGGGAACAGCGTGACGATCGCGGCAAGGAAGAGGGCCAGACCGCGGATGTACCTCACGATTCCCTCCCAAGGGTCAGGCGCTGGATCGCAGCGACCACGAGCGTCATCACGAACAGGGCGACACCGATGGCGCTGGCGTAACCCAGGTCGAAGTAGCGGAAGCCCTGGTCGAACAGCGCATAGACGAGCGTGTAGCTGGAGCGCACCGGCCCGCCGCCGGTCATCACGTAGACGATGTCGAAGGCCTGGAAGGAGACTGTCGTCTCGATGATGGCGACGAAGAAGATGGCGGGGCGGAGGTGGGGGAAGGTGACAGCTTTGAATCGCTGCCACGCGTTGGCCCCGTCGGTCATCGCCGCCTCTTCGAGCTCGATCGGCATGTCCTGCAGCCGCGCCAGCAGGATCATCATGCCGTAGCCGAAGCGCGACCAGACCGAGACGATGACGAGGGCCGGGATGACAAGGAAACTGTCGGCGAGCCAGGACGAACCGCCGAACAGTTTGGTGATCGGGCCGCCCTCGCTGAAGACCCAGGTGAAGATGACGCCGGCGAGGACGAGGCTGGTGACGACGGGCAGGAAGAACACCGAGCGGTAGAACTTGGTGGTCCGCGAGGCCCGGCGGGTCAGCAGCGCCATGCCGAGCGAGGCGAGCAGCGACAGCGGCACGGCGAGCGCGGTGTAGCTGACCGTGACGCGGACGGACTGCCAGAAGGTCGGATCGTCGAGCAGGCGGCGGAAGTTCTTCAGGCCGCTCCACTCGGGATCGGTGCCCACCGTGTAGTCGGTGAAGCTCAGCAGGGTACCGAAAATTGCCGGTCCGAAACGGAAGGCGACGAAGAGCACGATGGTGGGCAGGACGAAGAGCAGCCCGGCGCGCGCTTCCGGTCGCAGCAGCAGCCGGCTCCGGCGGACCCGCTGGGCGCGGGCCGCCGGAGCCGTTTGTTGGACGGCCGTCATCCTCAGCCCAGCAGCGGGGCGGCGGCCTTAGCGGCGTCGGCCAGGGCCTGCTCCACCGACTTCTTGCCCAGCAGCGCGGCCTGGATCTCCGGTGCCAGCACGCCCATCACGTCACGGGCCTTGGGGTGCAGCGGGCCGACCGTGGTGGTGCCGACGTACTTCTCCAGCTCGCCCTGGACCGGGTCGCCGCCGTAGATCGCGCCGACCGACTTGCGCGCGCCGAAGAAGCCGGACTTCTGGTCGTAGGTCTTGGCGGTCTCGGCGGCGGTGGCGAACGAGATCCACTTGCCCGCGGCCGCCTTCGCCTTGGTGGACTTGAGCATCACCAGCGAGCCGACCGTGCCGTACTGCATCGTGGTCGACTGCTTGAGGGGCGGCAGGACCTTTATGTTGTCCTTGCCCCAGAACTTCTCCACGTCGGTGGGGGTCAGGGTCCACAGGCAGGCGACCTTGTTCTGCGCGAAGCGGGTCTGCTCGTTGGGCGGCGTCGTGGTGAGCATGGTCTTGTCGACATACCCGCCGTCGACCAGCTGCTTGAGGAAGGTGAGCGCCTTGCGGCCCGCGTCGCTGTTGAACGCCACGGACTTGCCGTCAGCGCTGAACACGTCGCCCCCGGCCTGCCAAAGCAGCGGGTAGAAGCTGGTGTTGAGGGTGTTTTTCACGTCGCCGAAGTAGGTCGCCACGTCGAAGCCCTTGGCCTTGAACGTGGGCGCCATCGCCAGCAACTCGTCCCAGGTCGACGGGTAGGTGGTCTGGCCGGCGTCGGCGAAGACCTTCTTGTTGCAAATCAGCGACAGGGCGCTGGTGAGGATCGGGGCGCCCATCATCTTGCCGTCGATCGTCACCGACTTGACGACGTTGGGAAGGTAGTCGGCCTTGGCGGCGCCGTCGAGGTAGCCGTCGGCGGGCTCGATGCTGTTGGCGTACTTGGGAAGCTGGTCGGGGATGAGGTAGACCACGTCGGGCGCCTTGCCGCCGGCGATCGCTGTCGCGAGGGCCTGGTCGCGGTTGGCCCAGGGGAAGACCTCCACCTTGACCTCTATGTTGGGGTTGGCGGTGGTGAAGCGTTGCGTCGCCTCCGACCAGAACTGCTTGTGGGCGGCGTCATCCGCAATCACCGGGTAGATCCACATGGTGACTGTTTGCTTGCCTTCCTCGCTGGGCTTGGAGCCGCCGCATGCGGCCACCGCCAGGCTCCCAGCCAGGGCGAGCGCCAGGGCCGTCAAGCCACTGCGCCGAGAACGCATCTCGTCTTCCTCTCCTCGGTAAGCATCGTCTCCGGCACCCTAACTTACGGTCCAGGCCGATACCATACCTGGCCGGATTGCAAGAGGATCACAAGCGCCTGCATCGGACTGTCTGATTGGGATCTTGACTGTGGGCCACTAACAAAGTTACGGTCGGGACCGAAAGCGAGGGAGGGTTTGTGCGTTCGGTACAGGAACTCGAGGACCGGCTGGCGACGCCGCGCCCGGCGCTCGTTGATGACCTGCGGAAGCTCGACGGCGATCTGGTAATCCTGGGCGCGGGCGGCAAACTCGGCCCGAGCCTGACCCGGCTCGCACTGCGCGGCGTGACGGCGGCCGGGACGGGGGCGAAGGTCTACGCGGTGTCCCGGTTCTCGCAAGCGGGCTTGGCCGAGGCGCTCGCCGCCGAGGGCGCGGTCGTCGTCAACGCGGACGTGGCGGACGACGGCGCGTTGCGGGACCTGCCCGACGCGGCCAACGTCGTCTTCCTGGTGGGCTCCAAGTTCGGCACGGTCGGCCAGGAGGCGGCGACCTGGGCCACCAACACCTTCCTGCCCGGCCGGGTGGCGCAGCGCTTCCGCGGCTCGCGGCTCGCGGCGCTCTCGACGGGCAACGTCTACCCGCTCACGGAGGTGGGTAGCGGTGGCGCGACCGAGCAGACGCCCGTGGGACCCGTGGGGGAGTACGCCATGTCGTGTCTGGGAAGGGAGCGGATTTTCACTCATTTTTCCGACGGGTACCAAACACCGCTCGCATTGATCAGACTGAACTACGCCGTCGAGATGCGCTATGGCGTGCTTGTGGATCTGGCGACCGCGGTGCACGAGGGCCGAGAGATCGACCTGACCACCGGCCATGCCAACCTCGTGTGGCAGGGCTACGCCAACGAGGTCACGCTGCGAAGCCTGCTGCACGCCCGCAGCGGTCCGCCGTTCATCCTCAACGTAACCGGCCCCGAGACGATCTCCATCCGCCAGGCCGCGCGGCGCTTCAGCGAGCTGCTCGGAAAACCGGCGATTTTTGCCGGTGCCGAGGCGGAGACGTCACTGCTGTCCAACGCCCAGCTGTGCCATGGACTTTTCGGCTACCCGGACGTGGCGGTGGCGACCCTGATCGAGCAGACCGCCGCGTGGGTCGAGGCCGGGCTGCCGTTGCTCGGCAAGCCCACCCAGTTCCAGCGGCGGGACGGCCGGTTCTGATGGAGGCGCTGGACAGGTTCCGGTACGGCTGCGTCATCCCCGCCCACCCGTTGGCCCTCACCGAGGACCGGAGACTGGACGAGCGCCGGCAGCGGGCACTGACCCGTTACTACCTGGCGGCGGGCGCGGGTGGGTTGGCCGTGGGCGTCCACACCACCCAGTTCGCCATCCACGAGCCGGGCGTGGGGTTGTTCGCGCCGGTGCTGGAGCTGGCCGCGGAGACCAGCAAAGGGACCGATACCGTGCTTGTGGCGGGCGCCTGCGGAACGACCCATCAGGCGGTGGCCGAGGCTGAGATGGCTGCGGGTCTCGGGTACCACATGATGCTTTTGTCGCCGCAGAAGGGACTTTCCGAGGACGAGATGATCGACCGCGCCCGCGCGGTGGGTCAGGTCCTGCCGGTCGTCGGGTTCTACCTTCAACCCGCCGTCGGCGGGCGCACCCTGTCGCGGGAGTTCTGGCGGCGGCTGGCGTCCCTGGAGCCGGTCGTCGGGATCAAGGTGGCGCCGTTTGACAGGTATAGAACTTTGGATGTGCTGCACGGGATGGTCGACTCGGGCCGCGCCGGCGAGCTTGCCCTCTACACCGGCAACGACGACCACATCCTCGCCGATCTCGTTGCGCCCCATAGGGTTGGTGACGTCGATGTCTCGTTCGTCGGCGGGCTGCTGGGGCAGTGGGCGGTGTGGGCGCGCACCGCGGTCGATCTGCTGGAGCAGGCGCGGCGCGCGCGGGCCGGTGACGACGCGGCGCTACGCAGGCTCCTGACGCTCGACGGTCACCTGACCGACGCCAACTCGGCGATCTTCGACGCGGCCAACGGGTTCCACGGCTGCATCCCGGGGATCCACGAAATCCTTCGGCGCCAAGGGCTTCTGGCCGGACGCTGGTGCCTTGACGAGGCCGAGGAGCTCTCACCGGGCCAGCTGGAGCGCATCGACCGGGTGTGCGCGGCCTACCCGCACCTGGCCGACGACGAGTTCGTCGCCGCCAACCTCGACGAGTGGCTGGCTTGAGCCGTTTACAGCGTGATGCGGTAGAGGGTCAGCGGGCGGCCGCTTCCGCCCGACGTCTGGCTGCCGGTGCGCTCGGCGAGCCCGGCCAGCTCCAGCCGGCTGAGCATGCGGCGCGCGGTGCGCTGCTGCACGCCGAGTCGGTCGGCGAGCTGCCGGGTGGTCAGCGGGTCGGCGCCGGCGGCCGTGCGCACCTCGCGCAGCCGTTGCAGCGTCGGCACGCTCAACCCCACGCGTTGCGCCACGATGGTCAGGTTCGCCTCACCGCGTGGGGCCGAAACGGTCTCGGTCGCGTCGAGCACGATGTCGGTGTCGCCGCGCAGCGACAGCACCGCGACCACAGGACCGATCCGGCGGGCTCGCGCCAGTGCCCGCCGTGCCAGGCTTTCCGCCTCGGCGGCGCCGCGGCCCAGACCGAATCCGAGGCGCACCACATCGTGCCGGTCGGCCAGGCGCCGCAGCATCGGCAGGCCCGAAAACCCATTGGTGGCCTCGAAAAGCGGCCCGCGGGTGGTGACCAGCAACTGGGTGCCGGAGGTGAAGGGCGCCATGGTGCCACCCAGGCTCACCACCTCCTTGAGCAGGCCCTCGTCTCCGCCGGGCAGCTCGGCCAGGCCGATGGCTATCTGCGCGTCCTCCTGCGCCTGGTTGTCGGCCTGCAACAGCAACTGCCGCAACGCGTTTCGCACCGCGTGGGTGGACGGTGCCAGGCGCCGCACCGGCATCTCCCCGCGCAACGCCTCGTAGACCGAGCGCAGGCAGGTCAGGGCGATCTGGCTGCCGCCGCTTCCCTTGCGCTGCTTGCGATGGAACGCTACGGCGTCGACGGAGGTGACCCCGCTGCGGTAGGGCAGCGTGGCCACGTGCGCGATGGGGATGCCCGCCTCGCTCAGCGTCGCCGTCACGTCGGCGCTGGGGAGGGTGTCGATGGACATGCGGGTCACGTCGTGGCCCTCGCGCACCAGCCGGACCATGGCCTGCAGCAGGGTGGCGCCGGTGTAGTCGACGAAGGTCGCCGGGCGGGTCAGCGTCTCCGCCTCCCGGCACAGGCTGTAGGGGACCACGCCGGTGAACAGCCACGCGTCGACGGCGTTGGCGTGCGCCTCGGTGATCGCCGGGGCCTGCGACTCGTGGTCGTAATCGAACCGGCGCGCCGCCAGGCCGGGCTGCTCCTCGCAGACCGCGGCCACGTCGTCCACCAGGTCGTGCGGACCGACCACGCCGATCTCCACCGCCACCCTGTGCCCCCTCTCGTCGACTACCTATTACAGATTACGGTCCTGGAGCTTATTCCATTACACCCGGAGGTTTGATTTGTTCCCCAGCATGGCCGAGGCTTGCGGCCGCACACTAGGCGCGGAAGAGATCGAAGCGGTCAGCCGAGTGATCAGATCCGGCATGCTCAGTTCGGTCTGGGGGACCGAGGTCAAGGCGCTGGAGCGGGAGGTCGCGGCCTTTGCCGGCGTTGAGCACGCCGTGGCGGCAAGCTCCGGCACGGCCGCGCTGCACCTGGCGATCGCCGCGATCGCCCCCGATCCCGGCGACGAGATCATCACGACCCCGATCAGCGACTTCGGCACGGTCGCGCCGATCCTGGCGCAGAACGCGGTGCCGGTCTTCGCCGACGTCGACCCGCTGACCGGCAACCTCGACCCGGACAGCGTCGCCGCGGCCGTCACCGATCGCACCAAGGCGATCCTCGTGGTGCACCTGTTCGGCGCGCCCGCCCGGACAGCGGAGCTCAAGGCGCTCGCCGACGCGCACGGGATCGCGCTCGTCGAGGACTGCGCCCAGGCCTGGATGCCCTCGGTCGGGACCACCGGCGCGATCGGCTGCTTCAGCCTGCAGCAGTGGAAGCACATCACCTGCGGCGACGGCGGCGTCGCGGTCACCGGCGACCCGGAACTCGCCCGCCGCATGCGCCTGTTCGCCGACAAGGGCTGGCCGCGCGACACCGGCCGGCACCACGTCACCATGGGACTGAACTATCGCATGACCGAACTGGCCGGCGCCGTGGCGCGGGCGCAGCTGGCCAAGCTGCCGGACGTGCTCGCCGCCCGCCGTGCCCACGCCGCCGACCTCGTCAAGCAGCTCGAAGGCCTGCCCCTGCACCTTCCGTCCGATGTGGACGCTCACGCCTGGTGGCTGTTCCCCATCGTCCTTGACCCATCAAGGCGTAACACAGAAGTGGCCGAAGCGCTTGCCGCGCAAGGAATCCCGGCCCGATCAGGCTACCTCGCCGAACCACTGCACTGCGCCCCGGCCCTGACCGAGGCGCCCATCTACGGCTCGTCGCGCTTCCCACTCACCGTGCCACCGGCGTCGCGCCTGCCCGCCTACGGCTGGGGAACCCAGCCCGAAGCCGAGCGCCTCATCACCGAGACCCTGGTCGTCATCGACCTCAACGAGAACTACACCGGCGATCACGTCGCCCGGATCGCCGCCGCGATCCGTAAGGTAGTTGCATGATCCACACCTCCGCCGCCGCCCTGCGCGACCGCCTCTCCGGACGGCTGATAGCCGCGACCCTCACCCCACGCAGCGATGCGGGCATCGACGGGACAATCTTACGGGGGTACCTCAGCAGCCTGATCGTGGATGGGACGGAGGCCCTGGCGGTGGCCGCTCACACCGGCCGTGGCCCGTATCTCACCGCCGCCGAGCGAGACGTCGTCGTCACAGCGGCCAAAGGCTTCGGCGTGCCGGTGCTCGTCGGGGTCGAAGACGCCGGCCAGGCCCGCCACGCAGCCGCCCTGGGCGCCGACGGTGTGCTCGTCTTCCCGCCCCTGTCGGGCGCTGTGGCCCTGCACGACGAGATCTGGCAAGCCGGCGGCCTCCCGATGATCGCCTTCGACCTCTACCTGCGCCCCTACCCACCCGGCGTGCTTACCGAGATCGTCGCCCACCCCGGCGTCGCCGGGCTCAAGCTCGCCCGGCTGCACGACGCGATCGCCTGCCAGCGCGGCATCGCCGTGGCGCGCGCCGCCGGCCGGCTCGCGATCACAGGGGAGGACCGCATGTTCGGCGCCTCGCTCATGTGGGGTGCCGAGGCTGCCCTTGTCGGGCTCGCCGCCGCCTCCGTCGCGGTGACGGCGGACACCCTGCGCGCCTGGCGCGAGGGCCGGTTCGCCGATTTCGTCGCCGCCTCCGCGCGCACCGACGCCTTCGCCGAGTCCACCTTCTTCGAACCGTTCGACGGGTATGTGCAGCGGATGCAGTGGATCGCCGCGGCCGAGCGGCGCATCCCGCACGAGTTCGCCACGGATCCTTACGCACCACCGCTTCCCGGGGAGGGACCGCAGAGTTGAGCAACCCTTTCGATCCGGCACCACTGCTGGGCGACCTGGCCATCACCCTCGACATCGACGTCCTGATGGGTCAGCACCCGGGGCTCCCACCGCGCGAGCCGGTCTACGTGGGGGCGGTAGCGAACCTGCGGGCGGCGCTATTCGATGTTCGTAGCGGCAACGACGAGACCTTGTCCAAGGTGGACGGTGTGCCGGTCGGCGCGGTCGACCTGCGTGACCCGTTGGGGGCGCTCGCGGAGATCGAGCGGCTGGCTTCCCTTGGCGTGAAGGCGATCCGGCTTTTCCCGGAGGAGCAGGCCGTCCAGCCGGACTTCCCCTCGGTGCGCCGCGTCGCCCACGCCGCCGCCGAGGCCGGGCTGCTGATCCTCACCGGCGGGGATGTGCGCCTGTTCTGGAGACCGCTGAGCGGGCTGCGAGTCGTCTTCCTCGACACGCACTTCTACCACCTCGGCGACTTCCTGCTGCTGTTGGAGGACGAGCCGGGCTTCCACACCTGCACGCGCCTGCTCACCTCGCCCGACGCGCTCGAGCACGTGCCCGCCGAGCGGCTGCTGTTCGGCTCCCGCTCGCCGTACTACGAACCGCTGGTGCCCATGCTCCGCCTGGCCACCAGCACCCTGACGCGCGAGGAAAAGGCCATGGTCGCCGGGGGCAACGCGCGACGGCTGTTGGGGTGTCATTGTGATCATTGACGTGCACGCCCACTGGGGCCCATGGTTTTTCGCCGCCCTGCAGACACCCAACCTCACCGTGATGGACCGCTACGGCATCGATTTGGCGATCGTGTCGGCGACCGAGGCGGTCGTCTACGATCCGGTCGCTGGCAACCGCGCGCTGGCCGAGGCCATCGCCGACGAGCCGCGCCTGCTAGGTTACGTGACCGTCCACCCGCGACGGCTGGCCGAGGCCGAACGGGATCTGCAAAACCTGTTACCCACCAAGCGGTTCGTTGGCGTCAAAATCCACACCGACTACACCGCGAGCCCGATCTCCTCGCCCCAGATGCACGACGCGCTGGAGCTGGTCGCCGCGTCCGGCTGCCCCGCCCTGGTCCACACCTGGGACAGCTCAGTGCTCGACCTCGCGCAGAAGTGCCACGACATCAAGGGTTTGCGGGCCATCGCCGGGCACATGGGTGCCGGCGGCCACCGCCACGCCATCGAGGCGGCCAACGGCTGCGACCGCCTTTACCTCGAACCGTCCTGGTCGCATGGGCTCGCCGGCCGGGTCGACGAGGTCATCGCCCAGGTCGATCCGCGGCAGCTGCTGTTCGGTACCGATGCCACCCTCATCGACCCGGCCTCGGCGTTCGGTGCCATCGCCGCCGCCAGGCCCGGCCTCGAAACCGCCGAGCGCATCGCCTGGCGCAACGCCACCGAACTGTTCGGCCTCGAGGAGGGGTCAACTTAGGTTGACGCTATCCCGTGGTTGGCGAACGACGGCTGCGCCGCTGAGCGCCTTCATCTCGCTGTCGTCGCCTTCACGCGATTGCCGAAACGGGATAGCACAGGCGATCGCAAGCGCCACGAACAGCGCCGAGAAGTTGGTGGCTGACCAGGCGCCCAGTGGTGTGGCCGGGTCCAGTTCGGGCCGCATGGGCGGGCCGAGATAGGCGGCCGGTACGAGTGCGAAGGCGACCACGCCGCACGGGATGCGCGACCACAGCGGGCCACGGCCGGACAATGCGATGCCGCCCAGCATTCCGAGCAGGGCGATGCCAATCGCCCCGCCACCTTGTCCCGTGTTCACCAGCGTGGTGATCGCGCCGGGTAGCGACAGTGCCGCGGTCGGAAACAGTAGGGGTGACAGGGCCAGCCACATCCGGCCGCGTCGATGGGTGCGTCGCAGATACTCGGCCCAGCCGAGTAACGCGCCGACCACGGCGCCGGGCAGGATCAGTCCTACAAACGTGCCCAGCCAGGTGAACGTGGAGTCTGGGCCGGCAAGCTGCACCATCCAGCCCCGCATGCTCGACGACCAGGTGATGCCCAGCAGTGCGCCAGCTCCCAGGAGGATGACCAACGTCGGACGGGTGGCCGCTGGAGCGGGAGCGATACCGTTCGCGTCGGCGGTCATCGGTGGGCCTGCGCCGGCTGCGGGGCACGGGTAACGACGTAGAGGGACAGGCTGAGCAGCAGCCACAGCACTGAGTAGCCGGCGAGCGCCGCCAGGGCAGCGTGGGTGGCGATGATTACCACAGTCAGCGGGATGAGGTAAAGCCCGGTGATCAGCGGCAGGAATCGACCGGGGCCGGCCCATCGCCCAGTGCGCAGCACGGCAACGCCGGCCAGAGCCATGCCGACGAGCGTCGCGATGGAAGCGATCTGGAAAACGATGTCGGACGGCCCGCCCGGGACGAGGTAGACCAGTTCACCGACGGCGAAGCCGACGCTGCCGAGGATCCACAGGACCAGGCCGATCCGGGCAGTGACCCCGCTGCCGGCCAGCCCGGCCTGGCTGACCGCGATCGCCGCCGCGAGCTGGCCGAGGTGCATCACGGCCAGCAGAGCCGAGTTCCACCACACCGGCGGCGCGCTGTAGGCCAGCGCCGAGATCGTCATCCCGAGCACGGCGTCGATGATGCCGATGGCAGCGGCCGCTGCGGAGATCAGCGCGAGCGCGGAAATGGAGACGGGTCGAGCTGTGGTCGTGGTCCGGGCGGTCATCGGTGAGCCTGCGCAAGCATCTCGGCGAGGGCCAGTGAGTCGGTGGTGATTGCGGCCTTGGCCTGGTTCTGAGTGTTGCCCAGCACGAGCTGGTTGAACGCCTGAGCCGACCGCTCGTTATCCAGCACGATCGTGGTGTGACCCTTGCCGATGCGCGGATCGCGCATCCAGTAGCCGGCCGCGAAGCCACGATGGTTCCGTACCGACGGAATGATCAGTTCATGCGGGCCCCGGTCCTGCTCCCCGCGGCGGGCCGGGTCAGTGTTCCACACGGCTACGACTGCATACATGAAGACGAGGCTATGAAGCGGCCCGGCCGGTGTGATCCGTGCAAGTACCTACCGCGGTACTCAACGTTCCAGGCCACGGCCGGCATGCCAAGCGGCGAGCTTCGCGCGGGAGTCGAACCCGAGCTTTCGCAGGATGTTGGCGATGTGGTTCTCGACGGTACGCTCGGACAGGTGCAGCCGGCCGGCGATCTGGCGGTTGCTCAACCCCTCCGCGACCAGTCCGACGACCTGCTCCTCGCGACTCGAAAGCGGCCCTTGCCGGTCCAGTCGGTGCTGGGCGGCCAACGCCTGCACGTCGGCGGCGAGTGGTGTCATGCCGAGTTGGCGGGCGGTGTCCAGTGCCGCGTGGAGATGCGTCCGGGCGTCGCGGATGTCGGCGCGGCCACGTCGGGACAGCATTAACCGGGCAAGCTCGAGCCGGGTGTACGCCTGGTGCGGTCCCGATCCCATCGATGCCGCGCTGTGTAGGGCGCTGGTCAGGTGCACCTCGGCGTCATCGTGGTCGTCGCGCAGCAGAGCCAGTTTCCCCAGGTAGAGAGCGACCGGACCGCCAGTGGGGGTGAACGACCCGCTAACCACCTGCTTGTCGGCAAATGGCAGCAGGTCGGCATAGATCTTCCGGGCGACCGCGGTGTCGCTCAGCAGAACGCACATGTCGGCAAACCCCGACCGGCTGATGAGCCACTGCGGGGTGTGGCGGGGGAACGCATCGAGGTGTGGCACGGCGACGGAATGCCACAAGGCGGCCGCCTCATCCATCCGGCCCATACTCGCAAGCACCCACATCAGCCAGGACCGTGACAACATCGGCCCTTCTTCGACGAAGGCACGCAACCGCTCCAGCACCGTCGACTGACCTTCGCCGGTCTGGACGGACAGGTGGGCGCTGAACACCAGGTCGAGGAAGTCCGCACCGTGGTGGCCGCCGCGCCGCCCGATGATCAAAGCGTCTTCGGCCAGCTCCCTTGCAGTGTCGTGCCGCCCCTCCATGAGTGCTATCGACGCTTGAGTCATCTTCAACCGCCACAGCCACAGCGGCTGTTTCAGATGCGCGACCACTGCGGCCAGGGCGGCCACCTCGGCGTCCATCTGCACCCGCCGGCCGAGCTGCCAGAAGGCGTCGATTCGCCAGGCGTGGCCCCACACCAGGTACTCGTCACGGCCGCTTTCGCGACCGAGGCGCACTGCCCGCTCGCCGACGGCCAGCCGTTGCAAGGTGTAACGGATGTCGACGAGCTCGTTCGCCCGCGCCTGCAGCGCGAGGAACCGGGCATCCACGTCACCGGTGGCTTTGGCGCACAGCTCGGCTCGTCGGCTCAGGCCCCGCTCCGGTTCGTGGAAACGGGCCGCGGTGATGGACAGCTGCCCGAGCAGCCGCGCTTCCCGGACTGGGTCCGCGCCGCGCAACATGGTCAGCGCCTCCCGGCACAGGGCGTGTAGCTCGTCCTGGATCGGGCTGTTCGCCATGTCGCGGAGGACAACTGCCGCGTCCGCGACCGTCAGCGCGTCGCCGACCGCGCGAGCCAGATCGGCTGCCGCCCGGCACGACTGCCAGGCTGCGTCCACCGCGCCGGAACGGAACTCGCAGCGGGCCAGCTCGAGCAGCAGCTGCTTACGATCGGCGGCTGCGTCGGCAACGAGTGCAAGCAGCTGTAACGCCTGCCGGTACTGGAAGGCGGCGTGCTCGTAGGCCAGCTGCCCGCGGGCGCGTTGCGCGGCCTGCAGGGTCACCGTCAAGGCGGTGTCGGCGTCGCCGAGTGCAGCGGCCTGCCGCAGGTGATGCGCCAGGGTGTCCAGCGTGTCGCCGCCGCCGTTGAGGGCCTGAAGAGCGTGCGCGGCGCGCCGATGCAACAGCTGTCGCTGCGCGACCGCCAACTCGGCGTAAGCCACCTCCTGGATCAGCGCGTGGGCGAACCGCAACGCCTGCCCATCGCCCTCGATCACCAGCTCGTCGGCCATCGCAGGCGCCAGCGTGTCGGCCACCTCGGTGGCCGGCTCGCCGGCAACGGCCGCGAGCAGGCCGATCGAAAAGTCGCGGCCCAACACCGCGGCCTGCCTCAACAGCTCGCGGGTGGCCGCCGGAACCCGGCCGAGCCGGCGTCCGATCACCTCCCGCACCCCGGCAGGCAGCGATCGTGTGGCGCCCACCTTAGCAATCAGCCGCAGCAACTCCAGCACAAACAGCGGGTTGCCCTCGGCGCGCTCGTGCACGGCCCGCACGATGTCCTGCGTGGGCCCCTCCGGCAGCGCCGCGACGACAAGCTGCTCGACGTCGGTCCGGTGGAGCCCGCGCAGGGTCAGCAGGCTTGCCGTCCGTTCGCGCAGGATCGCCGGCAGCAGCGCCGCGACCTCCGCACGCGGGTATGCGTCCGCTCCGCGGTACAGGCCAAGCACGAGCAGCCGGCACGACGCCGCCTCCGACCCGACCACCTGCAACAACCGCAACGACGCCACGTCGGCCCAATGCAGGTCGTCCAGCACCACCAGCAGCCCGCTCTTGGCGCTGGCGCCGCGCAGCACCTCGACGACGTCGGCGAATAGCCGGAAGCGGCTGGCGTTGTCGTCGGCCACCGGGGTGATCAGACCGCTGACGGCCCTGCCGAGCGCGCTCACAACCTGCGCCCACGGCCGGTAAGCCGTCGAGCCTTCGGCTTCCAGGCAGGCACCCCAGGCCACCCCGAAGCCCTGCTCGCGGGCCCGCCGCGCGAGTTCGGCGGCCAGCGCGGTCTTGCCCATGCCGGCGTCGCCCTCGCAGAACACGACTGCCCCGCCGACCGCCCGGGAATCTGCCAGTCGACGCTCCAGATCGGCGAGCTCCCGCTCCCGCCCGACGAACACGTCTCGGTCCATTCAGATCACCATGCGATCCGCGGCATGTACCACCTCCGGCAGTTGAGGCACACCGGAATCGTCCGCCGTGCCTGTCGGCGCGTCCAGCACCAGCCGGTTAGGCGAATTCCGCCAGGGACGGTCCTCGCTCGCGCTGGGCAGCCTGGGCGGCCGCCTCGCTGTCGCGCAGCACCCGGACTGCGTTGTGCCAGGTGAGCTTGGCCAGGTCGGTGTCGGACCAGCTGCGTGTGGCCAATTCCTCGACGAGGCGGGGGTAGCCGTCGACTCCTTCGAGGCCGTCGGGCAGGGCGACCACGCCGTCGTAGTCGCCGCCCAGCCCGACGTGGTCGACGCCGGCCACCGCCCGTACATGCTCCACGTGGTCTGCGACATCGGCCACGGTGCAGGGCGGTCGCGGGTTGTCACGCAGCCAGACGGCCTCGGCGGCTCGGTGTTCGGGGCTCTGGTCGCCGTGGCGCGCGGCCATCGACTTCGACTCGGCCAGCAGCGCGTCCATCCACACGCGACATTCCTCGGTGAGGAAGCCGGGGACGAAGGTCACCATGACGATCCCGTTGCTGTCGCGCACGCGCAGCAGGACATCGTCGGGAACGTTGCGCTGGTGCCCGCACAGGGCCCGGACCGAGGAATGGGAGAAGAAGGCGGGCGCGGTGGATACGTCGAGGGTGGCGTGCATTGTGCTGTCGGCCACGTGGGACAGATCCGCCATCACGCCCAGCCGGTTGCACTCGCGCACCACCTCGCGGCCGAAGTCGGACAGGCCGCCGACGCCGGGCACATCGGTCGCGCTATCGGCCCAGTCGTTGTTCTGGAAGTGGGCGAGGGTCAGGTAGCGCACGCCCAGGGCGTGCATCATCCGCAGGGTGCCCAGGGAACAGGCGATGGAGTGACCGCCCTCGACTCCGATGAGACTGGCCACCTTCCCGGCCGTGCGGGCGGCTTCCATATCGTCAGCCGATGTGGCCAGGACCAGGTCGTCCGGGTAGCGCTGCACCATCCGGCGGATCGCGTCGATCTGCTCGAGCGTAGCGGTCACCGCTTCGTGGCGTGGCAGCGTGCTGGGCACAAAAGCCGACCAGAACTGGGCGCCGACTCCACCGCGGCGCAGCCGGGGTAGGTCGGTGTGCAGCCCACCGGAGGCGGTGTCGCGGCCGACGTCGAGCGCGGCGAAGTCGTTGCGCACCCGGATACGGTGCGCCCACGGCAGGTCGTTGTGCCCGTCCACGACCGGTGCCTTATGCAGCAGCGTCTCCACACGGCGAGTGATCATCAACATACCGGGTGGCGTCAGGAACCGGTCGCGAAGTATTCGGCAACAAGCTCGTGGTGTGAGGGAAACGCCATCTCCACCCCGCGGTCGATGGCGAGGAACTCACTGGCCTCTTCGGTGCGCTGCGTAGGTAGTTCCACGATCTCTGGCAGTAGCCCGAAGACGGTGACGAATTCGCCCACACTGCGCACCGAATGCAGCGCGACCTCTTCAGGCTCGAAGATCAGTCCGGTCTCCTCTCGCAGTTCCCGGACCATGGCCTCTTGCCATGTCTCCCCGAGCTCTATGTAACCGCCAGGCAGTTCAAGTCCGCCGCGCATCGGCTCGATGTCTCGCCGCGCCACCATCAGCCGTCCACCAGCAACCGGAACCACCGCCTTCGCTAGCGGCTTCGGGCCTCGGAACGTGTACTGGCCGCAGCCAGCACACCGCCGTGAACACGACTGATCGATAAACTCAGTACCACAACCCCCGCAGAACCGATACATCATCCCGTTGATCTTGCCTTCCGGCTTACAGCCTGTCTAGACGCAGCGATGAAACCGCCCCCGACTCGGCACTATCAAAGCAAGATGCCCACGTCGGGGCCGTGTTCGCCGGCGGCGACCAGCCGGTTGATGTCGCGCATGGCGTAGCCGGCGGCGATCAGATCGCCGGTCATGGGGCGAGCCTACGCAATCGCGCCTTCCCGCCACGCGGCGGTGAAGGCCGCTTGCCCGTCGAGTTCGTAGCCGGCGAACGCCTGCGTGTAGACGCGCGTGTTGCGCAGGGTGTCGAGCTCGGTGAAGAGCTCCGCGGACGTGAGGCCGTGCCTGAAGCGCGTGTCGCCACCGGCGGCGGTCTGCAGGAACACGGCCGAGAAGCGGGGTTCCCGGGCGATGCCGACCGCGCTGAGGTGGGTGAGCTGCCGACCCTGGCTCGCGTTTTCGGCCACGGCGCGCTCCAGTTCGGTACCCGTCAAAAGATAAGGCGCCGCAAAGGTACCGGCCTTCTCCTGGACGTAGAGGGCGCACACCTGCGGCCGGTCGTCCGGCGCGGTGACGGAGACGTTGACCGGGTGATAGCCCTGAGCGGCAAGCGTTTCCAGCTGTCGTTGATGCTCGTCGACGCCGACACCCTGGTACAGAGTCCACTCCGGCCCGGCCTGCCTGCTCCAGATCGCTGTGTACCGCACCTCGCGATCGGCGTGACTGGCGAGACTGACCGGCCGGAATCCGTCCCGGCGCAGCGATTCCGTCTCGGCGAGGAACTCCGCGCCGGTCAAGCCGAAGCCGACCCTGACCTGTTCGCGGCCTGCCGGGCGGAAGACGGCGCAGAACCGGTTGTCAGACCCCACCTGGTACGGGCTGAGCGCCACCGGCTGGTACCCGCACATCTGGGCCCGGCGCAACAGCTCATTCCAGTGGTGTGGCGGCCACTCGTATTCGATCCACTCGTGGTAGCCGGGCCGGTACCACTTGGGCGGGTTGCTCGACGGCCAAATCAGCACATCCTTGTTGGGGATGCCCAGCCCGTCGGCGTTGACCCACAACGGTGACTGCGGATCCCAGGGGGTGTTGGCCGCCCGCTCGACCAGCCATGCCTCGCGGAGCACCCACGGCCGCAACGGGTTGGTGGCAACGTATTTACGGACCTCGACATGGATGTGAGGGCCGGAGGTGTTGCCCGAGTTGCCGAGGTGGCCGAGGACCTGGCCCGCGGTCACCATCTGTCCAATCGCGACGGTGATGCTTCCCTTGCGCATGTGGGTGTAGTAGGTGCGAGTGCCGTCGGCGTGCGAGAGCCAGACGTAGTTGCCGCCCACCGGGCTAGGCGTGGGGCTGGGGAGCTGGCCGATAACGGTGTTGTCATCCATGCCGTCGGAAGCGTCGAGGACCGTGCCATCGGCGACCGCGCGGATCGGCAGGTCCCAGGCGCGGAAGTCCTGCGGGAGCAGCTGCGCATTGGTCTTGCCCACCGCCGCGGGGAGCACCGCGGTCCAGGCGTTCGCATTGTCGTCCCAGCCGACGACGCCGACGTCGTGGGCGTAGATCTGCGGCCCGGGCGCGCCGCCGTTGGCCCAGTGGTCGCCGATCGCCGAGAGGCACTCCGCCGGGCGCATATCGTTGAGGTCCAGCGGCAGCTTGTGGCCGATCTGGTACGGCGCCAGGGCGAGGGTGACCGAGGTTGGGTTGGCGTAGCCGAAGGCGTAGATGTTGACCCGCACCGTCGCCGGGGCCGGCAGATCGAGGTAGACCTGGTTCTTCACGTTGGTGTTGTTGGCCAGCGTGACGGAGCCGTTCGACCACCACTTGGCCTGCCCGGCCGCGAGGACGCCGTCGTCGCCGAGGACGAGGTCAACCCCTTGCATCACCTTGGCCGGGATGCCGGAGCCGGGGAAGCTGAACGAGATCTGCGAGATGGTGAGGTCGGAGGCGCCGACGTTGGTCAGGCGCAGGCGCAGAATGAGCTTGGCCGCCTCGAGGTCGTTCGCCGTGGCCGGGGCGAGGGGCAGGTAAACCGCGTCGGGCCCTTCGATCGGCTCGACGGAGATGGTCACCGGCGGCCCAGGCGGCGGCTGGTTGTCACCCGGAGGCGGGTCGCCGTTGGCCCAAGCGGGCCGGGCCTGCGGCAGGACCGCGGCAGCCGGAAGGGCGGCGGTGATGATCAGGAGTCTTCTGCGGTCCATGCCGAGAGTGTGCGGTCGACACGGCCGACGCGGAGCAATGGATGCGACTGAGTCGCCTTCATGACCGCGGCCCGGTCGCCTTCACGACCGATTGGACAGTGTGCCGCCGAAGGAACGTCCTCAACGAAGAATTCACATGCGCATATCCGCTCGCGTTGAGCTGGATGCCAGCACCGTCATCGAGGTCCCCGCGGTTTCCGTCGGCGGCTGCCGCGTCAGACATCGCTGATCAGGAAGACCCCGATGTCGTCGGCATTGGTTCCCTGGCTGGGAACCGATTGGTTGATCGATGCTTCCACACCAACCAACCGTGGAACCCACCCGCATCGTCGATGATCTGCATCATCGGCTTGGCATGGGAGTTGCCGGTGTAGCAATACTCGTCTCGCCGCGGCGGCTGGTGCTGGTCGTGTTGGGCATGGAGATGTAGTACTGGGCTGTGCTCGTGCTTCCCGCGGCGCACCGAGCGCCCGTGCAGACCTGGTAGGAGCGGTACCAGAACAGGCCGCCGGTGCCTTGATCGATGTAGGCGGCCGCCAATCCCGCACTCCAAAGTAGACACAACTGTAATGGACACCCAACCCACCCACGGATGTGTCAGGAGGGCCACCAAAACCCGGGGCGGTCCAGTACCACAACGGTTCTCTGCGTGGCATGTCGGGTGGTGTCGGGGTCCGCGAAACGGCGGGAAGGGCTGCCATCGAGGTGGTGACACCAACCCGGCGAAGCCGGAAACCGGGGACGGCGCCGGTTGCCACGCACCGTAAGACACCGTCAGCGAGGCATCCGACAGGCCGT
>Ga0209382_10001896_pt1 | contig 31619 bp, 28 predicted proteins | sample SoiMetdeltSBSDD5_FD_187599 | JGI IMG/M metagenome (GOLD analysis project Ga0209382, IMG submission 187599) | Bulk soil microbial communities from a Populus tree surrounding site in Tennessee, USA - Soil MetaG P. deltoides SBSDD5 (SPAdes) (version 2) | ecosystem: Environmental > Terrestrial >...
ACGCCCGAGGCCTTGTAGATGAGCACGAACCCCAGCGCAACCAGCGAATACATGATGCCTGCCAGAAGGCCGCCCAGCAAAACCTCGAAGAAGAATTGCATGACGGTTCCCCCTACGCCTCGCCCAGGTAGGCACGGATGACGAGCGGGTCGGCGCGAATCTCGTCGGCCGTCCCTTCGGCGATCTTCTCGCCGTGATCGAGCACGATGACGTGCGTCGAAATGTCCATCACGACCCCCATGTCGTGCTCGATCAGGATGATCGTGGTGCCCAATTCGTCGTTGACGGAGAGCACGAACCGCGCCATGTCCTCCTTCTCCTCGCGGTTCATGCCGGCCATCGGCTCGTCGAGCAGCAGCACCCTCGGCTCCATCGCCAGCGCACGCGCCAGTTCCACCCGCTTCTGCAGGCCGTAGGGAAGCTTGCCGACCGGCGTCTTGCGGATCGCCTGGATCTCGAGGAAGTCGATCACCTGCTCGACGCGCTCGCGATGCCGGATCTCCTCCCTGCGCGCGGGTCCCAGGTACAGCGCGTCGGTGAGGAAATTGCCCTTCATCATGTAGGAGCGGCCGGTCATGATGTTGTCCAACGTGCTCATGCCCTTGAACAGCGCGATGTTCTGGAACGTGCGCGCGAACCCGAGGCGCGCCACCTCGTCGGCGCGCAGGTGCGTGCGGTCCTTGCCTTCGAACACGATCTTGCCGCGATTCGCGCGGTAGCAGCCGCTGATCACGTTCAGCATCGAGCTCTTGCCGGCGCCGTTGGGGCCGATGATCGACGAGATCTCGCCGCGATTGATGGTGAAGCCGACGTTGGCCAGGGCCTTCACGCCGCCGAAGCTGAGGTGCACGTCCTCGACGCGCAGGTAGGCATCGGCCGTTTCCGTGCCCGCGAAGGCGCGGCGCTTGCGCATCTCGGCCAGCGCGAACAGCGCCTGGTCGCGCGTCTCGAAGAGGTTGGCGCGGAACATCGCTCGGCTCGCGTCCTCGCGGATCGCCGTACGCGTCGCGGCGCTCGCTCCGACCCTCACCGACCCGAGGCCGTAGTCGATATTGGCTTTCTTGCCGCGGTTGGCGAACTCCGGCCAGGCTTCGGGCGTGATGACGCAATCGGTGTAGATCACGAGGAAATACCAGCGCCGGCCGGTGGCGGTGGCGCGCCGGTCGATCTCGTCGTAGACCGCGTCGACCTCCGCCGCGGTCGTGAACGTCATGCCCGAGAAGTCCACCTCCACCGTCTCCATCGATTCGTGGAAGACGAGGCGCTTGCCGAATCCCTGCCCGGGGGGAGCGGTCGCGGCTTGCACGTTTTCGATCCCTCAGGCTGCCTTCGCGAGGGGGACGGCGACGGTCGCGTCGAGGATCCTGAGGTCGGCGCTGATCATGCCCGTGCGCCCGTCTTCGAAGCGCACCTGGGTCTCGATGTGGCATTCGCGCTTGCCGCCGTAGAGCGCGTCGATGAGCGGCGCGTACTTCTCCGCGATGTAGCCGCGGCGCACCTTGCGGGTGCGCGTGAGCTCGCCGTCGTCGGCGTCGAGCTCCTTGTGCAGGACCAGGAAGCGGTGGATCTGCGAGTTCGCGAGCTCCGGCTCGCGCGCCAGATCGGCGTTCACCTTCTCGATGCATTCCCGGATGAGCGCCGCTACGGGCTCCTGTTGCGCGAGGTCCGTGTAACCCGAATACGCGAGGTTGCGCTTCTCCGCCCAGTTGGCGACTGCGTCCATGTCGATATTGACGAAGGCGCAAACCGTGTCGCGCTTGTCTCCGAAGGCAACCGCCTCCTTGATGTACGGGAAGAACTTGAGCTTGTTCTCGAGGTATTTCGGCGCGAACAGCGTGCCGTCGCGGAGCTGCCCGACGTCCTTGACCCGGTCGATGATTTTCACGTGACCTGCGGGGTCGAAGTAGCCGGCATCCCCGGTGTGAAACCAGCCATCGGCGTCCTTTGCCTCGGCGGTCGCCTGCGGATTCTTGTAATACTCCTTGAACAAGCCGGGTGAACGGATCAGCAGCTCGCGTTGCGGCGTGAACTTGAGCTCGACGCCCTTCACCGCCGGACCCACCGTATCGGGCTTCACCTGCCCGTTCGGCTGGATGCATACGAAGACGCTCGTCTCGGTCGAGCCATAGAGCTGTTTCAGGTTGATGCCGATCGAGCGGAAGAACTTGAACAGATCGGGGCCGATCGCCTCGCCCGCGGTGTACGCAACGCGCACGCGGCTCATGCCCAGCACGTTGCGCAGCGGCCCATAGAGGAAGATGTTGCCCAGCGTGTAAAGCAACCGATCCTGCAGAGGGACCGCTTGCCCGTCCAGGATCGGACCGCCGACCCGGCTCGCCACGCCCATGAAGTAGTCATAGGCCTTGCGCCCGCCCCACCACAGGTCCTGAATACGGATCGAGACTTGCGTCAGCAGCGCTTCCAGCACCCGCGGCGGAGCGAAGTAGTAGGTGGGCCCGACTTCGCGCATGTCGGTCATCACGGTGGCGGCGGATTCCGGACAGCAGATGCAGTAGCCGGTCACGAAAGGCTGTGCGTAGGAAAAGATGTTCTGGCCGATCCAGGCGGGCGGCAGGTACGCGAGCACCACGTCGCGGTCGGTGAGCCCTTCCATCTGCGCCGCCGCCATGGCGCGATCGATGAGCGCATGATGCGTCAGCACGACGCCTTTAGGCACGCCGGTGGTGCCGGAGGTGAAGAACATCGCCGCGGTGTCCGCGCCCGAGCCCTTTGCTATCTCGGTCTCGAGAAACGCCGGGTCGCGTCGGTGCGATTCGTGTCCGAGCGCCAGCAGCTTGTCGTAGCTCATCAGTACGGGTTGCGCGTAATGACGCATTCCCCGAGGATCGTCGTAATAGATATGCGCCAGCGTCGGACAGGTCGGCAGGATTTCGAGCAGCTTGTCCACCTGCTCCTGGTCCTCGGCCACGGCATGCGTGATCTCGGCGTTCTGGATCGGAAAGGCCATTTCTGCCGCCACTGCGTCCTGATACAGCGGCACCGGGATGCCACCCAGGCATTGCGCCGCGCATACCGTCGCGTACACGCGCGGGCGGTTGTCGCCGACGAGCGCCAGGTGATCGCCCCGCTTGAAGCCTTGCGCCGCGAGCCCGCACGCGAGCGCGCGCACCTCATCGGCAAACTCCGTCCAGGTCCAGGTCTGCCAGATGCCAAGGTCCTTCTCGCGGATCGCCGGACGGTCGCCGCGCACCTTCGCGTGGTGCACCAGCAGCTTCGGAAACGTGTCGAGGCCGGAAAGGTCTTCCGACATTTGCTTCCCCCTCCAAGGGCTTGCGTTACCGGCGCATTCTTGCACAGGCCTGACAAGCACGGAACTGTAGCTCATTCGGGATCAACACCTACCATCGCGGCAGAATTCGCGTTTGACACCCGTCAACTGACTGTCTCCAGCGCACAATTCGACCGATGACAGCCATCGCGCGGCTGCTTGCCGTAATTTCGCTCGCATTCGCAACCGTGCAGGCAAGCGCACAGCCCTACCCCTCGCGCCCGATCCGCCTTGTGATCCCGTTCGCGCCGGGCGGCCTGGTCGACGTGCCCGGCCGGGTCCTGGCGCAAAAACTCTCGGAGGCGCTCGGTCAGGCGGTGGTCGTGGAAAACCGCGCCGGCGCGGGATCGACGATCGGCGCGGATCACGTCGCGAAGTCGAAGCCTGACGGCTACACGCTGCTGATGACGTCGACGACGCACGTGATCAGCGCGAATCTGTACAAGTCGCTGCCGTACGATTCGCTGCGCGATTTCGCTCCCGTGATGAAGCTCGCCGAAGGTCCCTATGTGCTGGTAGTAAACCCGGCGCTCAAGGCCTCCAACGTCGCCGAGTTGATCGCGCTCGCGCGCGAGCGGCCGGGGCGCATCGACTACGCGTCATCGGGCAACGGCAGTTCACAGCACCTCGTCGCGGCACTGTTCTGCTCGATGGCGAACGCTCCGCTGAATCACGTCCCGTACAAGGGCAGCGACCGGGCGACGCAGGATCTGATCGGTGGACAGGTCATGGTCGGCTTCGTCGGCACGCCGATCGCTCTGCCGCACGTCAAGTCGGGGCGCTTGCGTGCGCTTGCCGTGAGTACCGCGACGCGCTCGGCGCAGATGCCCGGGGTTCCCACGCTTGCCGAGGCAGGCGTGTCCGGCTACGAGGCGACGATCTGGATCGGGCTGTTCACGCCCGCGGGCACGCCATCCGAAATCCTCACCCGTCTGCACGCGGAAATCTCCCGCGTGCTTGCCGCACCTGAAGCGCGTGCGCAAATCGCCGCCACTGGTGTGGACGTGAGTCTTGCCGGCGCGGAAGACTTCGCTTCGCTTGTGCGCGCCGAGCACGCGAAGTGGGGGAAAGTCGTCCGCGACACCGGCGCTACGGTGAACTGACTAGCTCACTTCAAGTTGCGGTCGAGGAACTCCATCGTGCGCCGCCATGCGAGCGCCGCGGCTTCCGCGTCGTATTCCACGATCGGCAGCTTCCTCGAATCCGCGGTCTCGTTCGCGAACGCATGCTTGGCGTTGTAGCGGTGGAATTCGAACCTGACGTTGGCCTCGCGCAGCTTCTTTTCCAGCTCGTCGACTCTGGCGATCGGGAACGCCGCGTCTTGCGTCGCCCAGTGCGCGAGCAGCGGCGCCTTGATCTTCGCAGCGTCGATGTATTCGAGCGGCGGATAGCCGTACCAGCAGACGCCGGCGTCGGCTTCCGGAACGTTGACCAGCGACAGCAGCGTCAGCGCCCCACCCATGCAGAATCCGGTGACGCCCGCCTTCTTGCTGCCGCTCGCCTTCAGGTGCTGGACTGCGCCGCGCACGTCCTGCCCCGCGGCGTCGCCGAAATTGAGGTTCGTCATCAGGTGCTCGGCCTCGTTCACTGCCAGCGCGAGCTTGCCGCGATAGAGATCCGGCACCAGCGCGCGGTAGCCCTCGCCGGCCAGCTTGTCGGCGACGCCCTTGATCTGGTCGTTCAAGCCCCACCACTCCTGGATGACGACCATCGCCGGCGCTGCAGCGCCGCCCTTCGGCTCGGCGAGATAGCCCTGCACGGACGCGCCGTCCGGGCGCTTGAAACTGATCATCTGGCCCATCAGTCCTCCTTGCTTGAAAAAGGGGGACGGTCCCCTTTTTTCGATCTTACTCTTCGCCGCCAAAGCGCTCGAGCGCTTCGCCCGTCATGCGGCAGATCGTCCAGTCGGCCATCAGCACCGCGCCCGCCGCCTTGTAGAACTCGATCGACGGCTCGTTCCAGTCGAGAACGCTCCACTCGAAGCGGCCGCAGCCGCGCTCGACTGCGACCTTCGCGCAGTGCTTCAGCAACGCCTTGCCGTACCCCTTGCCGCGCGCCTCGGGGATGACGAACAGATCTTCGAGCCACAGGCCGCGGCGCGCGAGGAACGTCGAGTACGTATGGAACCAGAGCGCAAATCCGACTGCGCGTCCACCTTCCCACGCAAGCGCCGCTTCGATCACCGGGCGCGCGGCAAAGAGCTCAGCGCGCAGGTCTTCGACCGATCCCACGACCGCGTGCGCAAGCCGCTCGTACTCGGCAAGCCCGACGACCAGAGCGTGCAGCGTTTCGCAGTCTTCAGGGCGTGCGGGACGGATGTCGGGACGCGGCATCACTCGAATCTACGCTGATTTACCCGGGAACATGTGGCGTGCCTGCGGTCAAACACCCATATCGAATGGAGGAACTCATGGACAAGGGTGCAGGCAAGAACCAGGGCGAAGGCAACAAGGAGGCCGACCGCAACTTCCGCGAGGCCCAGACGAAATTCGTAAAGTCCGGCGAAGGCAAACGCAAGATCGCGCAGGCCGGCGACGTCAGCGACGAGGAAGCGCGCCGACTCCGCGACGCCGAGGAGAAGGCAAAGTCTCGCTCGAAGGGCGAAGACCCGGTGGTCAGGAACCAGAGCGGAGGCTCGGCGAGCGGCCGACCGAGCAAAGGAGCGTCGAAACGCTAGCGGATACTAGCGGAACGCTTCAGCGCGCTGCAGCAATTCTTCCAGGCCGGGTTCGTCCGGGTTCTTCGGCTTGCCCGGATGGATGATCGCCACCTGGCACGCTTCGGCGGCCTCGACCAGCTGCCTGAATGTGCCGGCGGTCGCGTCGACGATGCGCGCCTGCTGGTTCTCGTCGTAGGCAAACATGCGGTTGTTGATCTGAGTGCACTCGTTGCACGTCGAGCAGCGCGGCGTCTCGATGTAGGGCTCGTCGGCAGGACGTTCCTGCGCGGGCTCTGGTGCGGCCACCGCAGGTGCTGCAGCAGGACTCGCCGCCGCGGGTGCCACAACTGCCGCTACCGGTTCGGCTTGCGGTGCGGCGAGCTTCGCCTCCGCCGCCGCGCGTGCGAGCGCGTTGGCGACGTGCGAGTTGTGGATGCCGCCGAGCTCCTGCAGGCTGCGCCACAGGTCGCGGCAGCGCACCGCTTCGCGCAGCAGGCGTTCGTCGACGATGACTTTCTGCAACCGGTCATCGGCATCGACCATCGGCACGCTGGGGAGCTTGTCGGGCAGGCCACGCGCGCCCGCGTCGAGACATTCGCTTGCAGGCGCAAGCGTCTCGTTCCATGCAGCGCGCGGCACCTTCGCGTAGTGATCCGCGAAACGGCCGTCGCACGCCACGTAGTCGAGCAGCGTAAAAGCGGTTTCCTCGGCGACGCTCTGATGCTCTGCGTCCTCGTGGGTGAGCACGTGGAGCGGCCAGTCGCGCTCGGGTTGCGGATTGTCCGCCAGCGTGAAGCGCGACGCCCAGTCCTTGCCCGCCGAAGGATCGTAGCCGAACGCCGGGAACGCGCGCGACTCCATCGCGGCCGCGGCATTGAGATACGGACGCACGCCATCGGCGTGCGGATTCGCGCCCGAGAACACGCTAAGCAAAGCCGGACCGCGGTACTGCATGGCGCTGCGGATCTGCTCTCGCGCGCGCGGCAGATTGGAGCTCGCCGACTGCAGCACGAACACGTCGTTCAGCCCGATCGCCATGCTGGCGAGCTGGCGGCTGCGCGTGCCGAACGCGAGGTGGCCGGTCTGCACCAGCGGCGGCTCCAGGATGTCGTCGCTCTGCACCAGGATCTTCATCGGCAGGCCGCTCGCAAGGATCTCCATCAACTCACCCTGCTCGGTGGCGCTCAGCGCGCGCGTGTTGATGCACACCAGGTAGTCCGGGAATAACGCGAGGTCGCGCAGGTCGAGCCGGTTCTCGCCGAGCTGCGCGAACAGTGCGTCGTGCCGCTCCTCGCTGTAGCCCCCGTCGATCTCGAGCCGGGCGATCGTGACCGCGCGCGCAAAGCGCGCCATGCCGGCAACGCGATCGCGAAATGCCAGCAACGCACTTGCGCAATCACCGAAGCGGAACGCGTAGGGCTCCGTGCCGCCCGCGACCGCGTAGAAGCGTTGCGCGCGCAATTCCGCCAGCGTGCGCTCAATGCGCGAGCGTCGGCCGGGCGCGAGCGCACCGGCTGGCACGGCCCGCTTGAGCAGCCGCGACATGGCCTCGAAGTCGAACAGGTCGCCGTGAATCGACCCCACAGTGGCCTTGAGGCTGGCGGGCGTGCGCGCGCCTTCGGAGCGCGCGGTATCGGCGAGCAGAATATCGGACAGCTTGACGATCAGGCGCTCGATATCGCTGCGCACGCTGTCAGTGCGTTCCCGCTGCGCGTGTGCCCAGGCATGCTCGATCAGCCGCACCGGCATCCGCACGTCGCAGTCGAGCACCTCGCCATCCGCTTTCAGTTTGCCGCGCAGGCTCGCGAGGCTCTCGGTCAGCGACGCGTCGGCTGCCGGCGCAACCCGGCGCGCAGCCTGTTCCAGGAGCGCGCCGAGCGAACCGGTGGCCCCGGCTGCCGTCATCACGCGGATTTCGCGCTCCAGGCGCAACGCGTGCGCGCGCAGCCGCTCGCCGGCGGTGCCGCTTGCGTCTTCAAGCGCCTTGTCGACCAGCGACGACAGCGCTGCGACGCATTCGCCGTCGCGGGCGTCTTTCAGCAGCACCAGCGGAAAGTCGTAGCGCAGCGCGGTCAGATCGCGATAGCGCGCGAAGAGCGCCGGGCGCAGCCCGCGCTCGGTCACCGGCGCAAGCTCGGCTCCGCTGCGTTTGCCCGTGATGTGGAACGCGACCGGCGACTCGAGTTCGGCTTGCATGGTCATCCCGCCGCCTGCGGCCAGACCGTGAACTTGTCGAACTCTGCCTCCAGCCCGGACCTGATGAGCTCCGGCGTATGCAGCTTGCCGTTTTGCCGCAGGTCTTCGTAGCACGGCACCGACGGATCGCGGTACAGAATGCCAACCGGGATCTGGTCGGTGTCCGATGCGAGCTCGCGCGCACGGTTCAGGTTCGACGGATCATGCTCGAGCTGGTTGCGGTAGACCTGGCTCAGCGCCGCGCTCGGCTGCAGTCCGCGCTCATGGCGCAGGATCGTGATGCGCTGCGGGTCGTGCAGCCATGGATCCCACACCTTCGGCAGCCATTCCGGGCAGCGCTGCACGATGCGCACGAACGAAAATCCCTTGTGGTGGTACGCGGCCTTGACGATCTCGTAGAGATTCTCCGGGATCCAGTCGACTGCCTGCGCGACGAACGAGACGTTCTGCACGCCGAGCGTCACCGACAGTGGCTGCAGCGCCTCGAGCGTCGAGCCGCGCGGCGTGGTGTTGCTCTTCGTACCGCGCGGCGACGTGGGCGAGGCCTGCATCTTGGTCAGGCCGTAGATCTGGTTGTCGTGCAGGAACACCGTCATGTTCATGTTGTAGCGGATCGCGTGGATCCAGTGCGCCGCGCCGATGCTGCAGCAGTCGCCGTCGCCGGTATTCACGAACACGTTCAGATCGGGGCGCGCGAGGCGCACGCCTTCCGCGACCGGCAGCGCACGTCCGTGAATCCCGTGGAAGCCGTAGGTGCGCATGTAGTGCGGAAAGCGGCTCGAGCAGCCGATGCCGGAGACGAACACCGTCTTCTCCGGGCGCAGCCCCTCGTCACGGCACAAGCGCTGCACCGCCGCGAGAATCGCGTTGTCGCCGCAGCCGCTGCACCAGCGCGGCACGCCGCTCTGGTAGTCCTCGAGCTCGTGGCGCTCCTCGCACAGCTCGAGCAGGCATTCGGTAGCGAGCATGTTCATGGTGATGGCTCTTTCGTCAGGCGGCGAGCTTCGCGGCGAGCACGCGCCGGATCGTGCTCGGCTTGATCGGCTGGCCCTTGACCTCGCCGTAGCAGTCCACATCGATCAGATATCGCGCGCGCAAGAGCAGTGCGAGCGTCGAGTAGCGGCGGTTCGATTCGTCGATGATCTCGTCCTCGGGGCGGTCGCACCAGTTGCCCTCGACGGTCATCACCTTGCCGAACCGTTGCATGATTTCCTTGATTCCGCCGGGCAGCGGCTGCAGGAATTGCAGGTGCATCGACGAGACCTTCTTGCCGTCGTCGCGCAGCGCCTGCACCGCCTCTTCGATTGCACCCTTGGTGCTGCCCCAGCCGAGCACCAGCAGATCGCCCTGCGGATCGCCAAAGACCGGCGGCGTCTTCAGCGTCTTTTGCAGCGCCGCGAGCTTGAGGCTGCGGAAATGCAGCGTCTCTTCGTTGATCTCGGGATCGTAGGCGACGTGGCTCGCGCGGTCGTGCGCAAGGCCGGTCAGCGTGTGCATGCCGTTCGGCTGCCCGGGGATGAAACGGCGCGCGAGCCCGGTGGCCGCGTCCCAGTCATAGGGCTTCATGCCTTCCGGCACCGCGCTCTGGTCGACCGGCGGCGCGATCCAGCTTTCGCTGAACTGTGGCCGCGGGAACGGCTGCTGCGAGGTCGCGAGGCTCGCGTCCGAGAGCACGACGACCACCATGTTGAACGTCTCGGCGATCTTGCGCGCGGTGATCATCGAATAGAAGCAGTCCTCGATCGTGCTCGGCGCCATGACCACCTTGGGCGCGTCGCCATGGCTGCCGAAGATCGCCGCCGGCGCGTCGCCCTGCTCGACCTTGGTCGGCTGCCCGGTGCTCGGCCCGCCGCGCTGCACGTTGACGACGACGAGCGGGATCTCGCCCATCACCGCGAGGCCGATCGCCTCCTGCTTGAGCGAGTAGCCCGGCCCGGAGGTGATGGTGACGGTGCACTTGCCGGCGTACGACGCGCCGATCGCGAACGCGCACGCTGCGATCTCGTCCTCGGCCTGGTGCACCACGCCGCCGACCTTCTCGAACACGTCGGACAGGTAATGCGACGCCGAGGTCGCCGGCGTGATCGGGTACATCGAGCACAGCTCCATGCCCGATGCGAGCACGCCGAGCGCAAGCGCCGTGTTGCCGTTGATCACGACTTTCGGCTCGGTCGCGCGCGGGGCCGGAATCCGGTAGCAGAAATCGAGATTCGCCTCGGCCCAGGCGAAGCCGGCTTCGAGCAGCTTGACGTTCTGCGTCACCACCGACTGCTCCTTCTTGCCGAACGTAATCGCGATCTGCTCGCGCGCGAGCTGCAGCTCGAGGCTGTAGAGATGGCACAGCATGCCGAGCGCGAACATGTTCTTGCCGCGCTTCGCGTCCGCCACCAGCTTGCGGCATTCGCGCTCCATCGGGATCTCGATCACGCGGTACCCGGCGGCGCACACCTTGTCGTAGGTCTCGGTGTACGCGGCGACGATCTTCGGATCGGCGTGCTCGCGCCACATGTTTTCCAGCAGGATGATGCACTCCGGCTTGAGCTCGCCCGCGCGCACCCGGCCGAGCAGCACCTGCTCGTTGAACGCGACCACGAGGTCGGTCTCGTCACCACCGTTGCTTACCGGGCCGCTGCCGATGCGGATGCGGTTGCCGCTCGCGCCCGCGACGCTGCGCGCCGGCGGGCGGATCTCCGCCGGGATGATCTCGACGGTCCAGATGCCGTTGCCCATGCGCGCGGCGATCGAGCCAAGCGACTGGCCGCAGCGCTGCGCACCTTCGCCCGAGTCGCTGATGATCTCGACGATGTGCTCCTTCAGCGTGGTGGCAGTCTTGGATTGGAGGGTGGTGGAGGAATTCATCGTTCTCTTGCAGGAGTTAACGCGTTTTTGGTTCTCGATGATCTCGGGTTTTCGGCATGAATCTCGCCGAAAACCCGAGACGTATGAAAGTCAAATGCAACGACGGCGCCCCTATCACGCTCATGCCCTCACCCGCACGAAATTGCGCTCGCGCGCGTCGATGCCGAAGATGCGGGCGCTCTGTTCGGCCTGCGCCGGATCGCGAATGCCGAGATAGACCTTCATGCTGGCGGCGGCCTTGCGTCCGGCGCCCATCGCCTCGATGACCGTGGCCGCGCCGGTGACGATGTCACCGCCGGCGTAGACGCCCGCGATCGATGTGGCGAGGTTGGCGTCGGTCGCGATGTAGCCGCGCTTGTTCAGTTTCAGTCGCGAGGTCTGGCCGATGATCGGATTCGCGTTGGTGCCGATCGCATAGACGATCTGGTCGGTCTCGAAATCGAACTCGCTGCCCGCGACGGGCATCGGGCGGCGGCGTCCGGAAGCGTCCGGCTCGCCGAGCTCCATCTTGATGCAGCGCATGCCGCGCACGCCGCCTTTGCCGTCGTCGAGCACCGCCAGCGGCGCCGTCAGCCAGTGGAATTCGACGCCTTCTTCCTCGGCGTGGTGGACTTCCTCGATGCGTGCCGGAGCTTCCTTACGCGAGCGCCGGTACACGCAGTACACTTTTTCCGCGCCCAGGCGCAGGCACACGCGCATCGCGTCCATCGCAGTGTTGCCGGCGCCGATCACCGCGACGCGCTTGCCGAGCGGCATCGGCGTGTCGTAGCTGGGAAAGTCCTTCGCGCGCATCAGATTGCAGCGCGTGAGCAGCTCGTTCGCCGACAGCACGCCGTTCAGCGAATCGCCTGGAATGCCGAGCATCGACGGATAGCCCGCACCGGTGCCGATGAAGACCGCGTGAAAACCGAGCTCGTCGACCATCTGCTCGATCGTGAACAGGCGCCCGACCAGCGTGTTGCATTCGAAGCGCACGCCGATCTTGCGCAGGTTGGCGATTTCCGCGTCGATCACGTCGTTCGGCAGCCGGAAGTCGGGAATACCGTAGCGCAGCACGCCGCCGGGCTGGTGAAACGCCTCGAACACGGTGACTTCGCAGCCGGCCTTCGCCATGTCGGCGGCGCACGCCATGCCCGCGGGCCCCGATCCGACGATGCCGATGCGGAATCCGCTCGGCTCGATGTACGGGATGTTGACCCAGCCGTTCGCGATCGCGGCATCGCCGACATAGCGCTCGAGCCTCCCGATCGCCACGGGCTCGAGCGATTCGCCGACCGTGCAGACGCCTTCGCATTGCGATTCCTGCGGGCAGACGCGGCCGCAGACCGCAGGCAGAAGATTGGTCTCGGCGATGACGTCGTAGGCGCCGCGCAGGTCCTTCTGGGTGATGCGCGCGATGAACGCCGGGATGTCGATGCCCACCGGGCAGCCGCGGATGCAGGGCTCGTCCGGGCACATCAGGCAGCGGTCGGCTTCGACTGCGGCGTCCTCGCTGCGATAGACCTGGGTGACTTCGGAAAAATTGCGCACGCGCTCCTGCGGCGGTTGCTCGCGAGCCTTGGTGCGCTGCTGCGGAATCGTGCGGATCGTTTTCTTCTTGGCCATCGTGTCAGCTCGCGGCGAGCGGAGCCACCGGCTCCTGGTTCATCAGGCGGCAGCTTGCCGACCAGCGCTCGAGCGCGGCGCGTTCCTCGTCCTTGTAGCGCCGCAGCCGCGACATCAGGTCGTCGAAGTCCACCTTGTGGCCGTCGAAATCCGGGCCGTCGACGCAGGCAAACTTCACCTCGTCGCCGATCTTGACCCGGCAGCCGCCGCACATCCCGGTGCCGTCGACCATGATCGGGTTGAGGCTCACGAGCGTCCTGATCTTGCGCTCGCGCGTCGCGTCGGCGCAGCCCTTCATCATCACCGGCGGCCCGATCGCGACCAGTTCGTCGATGTCGGCATGCTTCGCCAGCGCGGCGCGAATGCCCTCGGTGACCATGCCCTTGAGGCCGGCCGAGCCGTCGTCGGTGCAGACGAAGAATTCGTCGCAGCAGGCGCGAAACTTGTCTTCCCAGAACACCAGGCTCTTGGTGCGAAAGCCGAGCACGCCGATCACGTAGGCGCCGTTCTCCTTGAACGCCTTTGCCTGGGGAAAGATCGGCGCGACCCCGAGGCCGCCGCCGACGCAGATCACCTTCTTCGCGTGACTGGTCACGCTCGGGATGCCCATCGGCCCGACCATGCCGTACAGGGCGGTGCCGACCTTGCAAGACTGCTGCATTTCGCGCGTGGTCTTGCCGACGGCCTGGATCACCAGGGTAATCGTGCCCTTGGCCCGGTCGTAGTCCGCGATCGTCAGCGGGATACGCTCGCCGTGCTCGTGCGCCATCACGATCACGAACTGCCCGGGCCGGGCGGCCTTCGCCATCAGCCGGTGGCGCACTTCGAGCAGGTAGGTGACGTCGGAGAAGTCCTCCCGCCGCACGATTTCGAACTGTGAAAGGCTGTCGCTGTGCATGCTCGCTTGCTTTTCCAGCAACTAGCCTAGTGTTCCGGGGCGCTTTGCTGTTGATCTAGAGCAAAGGGCCGGGCTCAAGCCCCAACGTCGCAGGTAGAGCAGCGTGACAGCTGCACCCAGCCGCCGTCGGCAGCACCTTGCCGCGGACGCAGCGCGCCATGCGGGTCGGCGATGAACGCGAGCCCCGGCGCTCCAAGATCGGCGAGCTCCACCCGGTTCCAGGTCGGGCAGGCACCGGGCGGACGGCCGTCGATCTGATCGCGAATGTTGCGCACCACCGCGTCGACCATCGATTCGATCCGGTATGGGCTCTTGTGCTCGTTGAAGGGCGCATGCGGGTCCGCGCTCGCTACCGTTGCGCCCGCTGCGTAGATGTTGGGAAACCTGGGGTTGCGCAGCCATTCGTCGACCAGGATGAACCCGCGGGCATTGCAGAGTCCCTCGATGCCGGCGACCGCGTCGACGCCGCGGAACGGCGGCATCAGCATCGCATACCTGAACGCGAGCGCGTGGTGCTTGCGCCCGCCATTCTCGGTGACGTGCATCGTGCCACGTTCGATCCGCTCGACTCGCGCGTCGGCGATCCAGGCGATGCCGCGCTCGCGCAGCGCTGTTTCGAGCTGCGCTCGCGAATCGCCGATGCCGCCGACGCCGAGCTCGCCAATGTAAGGCTCGGCAGTCACGAACGTCATCGGTGCGCGCTCGCGCAGCCCGCGCGTGCGCAACTCGGCTTCCATCAGCAAAGCGCCCTCGTACGCAGGCGCGATGCAGGTAGCGCCCTGCACGGCGCCGACCACGATCGGTCCCGGATCGCAGAGATAGCGGGTCCACTCGCGAACGCAGCCGGGCAGGTGGTCGGCATGGCAGAGCGAATTCGTGTGGCCGTCGGGACCGAGGCCTTCCACCGCGTCGAACGCCGGCCGGGGGCCGCAGGCGATCACGAGGTAGTCGTACTCGAGCCGCCGGCCGTCGCCGAGCTCGAGCTGGTTGTCTTGGGGATGCAGGCGGCGCGCGCCCGCCGCGGAGAATTCGACGCCTATGCGCCTCAGGTTCTGCGCCAGATCGAATTCGACATTGCCTTGCACCGCGATCCAGGGGGTCGACGACGCGGAGCGGAATGCTTCTCGGTTGGCGACTACGGTGATGCGCTCGCCGCCACGCGCTAGCGCCGCGAGCTCATGCGCCGCGGACAGGCCGGCAGCGCCGCCGCCGATGATGACGACATGTGCCATCGCCCGACTTATAGCGTCCGGCCGGAGGTGCAGCTTGACGCCGATCAACCGACGATCACTCCATAAGCCGATGTACCATTGGAGCAAGCCGAAGGGGGGTCTTTGCATCGCCGTGTCGCTCGCGCCGCGCAGACGCAGGTCCGGGGTTTCACGCTCATCGAGCTCCTCGTCGTCGTCGCGATCATCGGACTCCTCGCAGGCTATGTCGCGCCGCGCTACTTCGGCCAGATCGGCAGATCGGAAGTCAACGCCGCGAAGGCGCAGATTGACGCGCTGGAAAAGGCGCTGGATCAGTACCGGCTCGATACGGGACGCTATCCGGCCACGGAGCTCGGGCTGAACGCGCTCGTGCAACGGCCGGCGAACGAGCCGAAATGGAACGGCCCGTATCTGAAGAAGGCGGTGCCGCTCGACCCGTGGGGCAAGCCTTACGTCTATAAGTCGCCCGGCGAGCGGGCGGACTTCGACATCGTCTCCTACGGCAAGGACGGGCAGCCCGGCGGCTCGGGCGAGAACGCCGATATCGCCAACCACTGAGGCTGAAGAGAGCATTCGATGCGGTTCCGGTTGCGCGCGATCAGCTCCGAAGGCCGCATCGAATCGCTCGATCTGCAGGCGTTCGACGAGGCCACCGCGCGCCGCCAGGTCGAGGGGCAGGGCTACACCGTGCTTGCGGTACGCCGCGGCCTGGGCGGGCTCGCCGGGGGCGGCGCAATTGCCGCGCGCTTTCCGGTGCAGAATTTCAGCGAGGAGCTGCTGGTGCTGCTCAATGCCGGGCTGTCGCTCGTCGAGTCGATCGAGACGCTCGCCGAGAAGGAGCGCCGCGCCGACTTCCGTGCGGTGCTCGAGCGCATCGCGGGCATCCTGCGCGAGGGCCGGCCGCTCTCGACGGCGCTGGTCGAATTTCCGTCGGCGTTCTCGCCGCTGTACGTCGCCACCGTGCGCGCCAGCGAGCGCACGGGCGACCTTGCACCGGCGCTCGCGCGCTTTGTCGCCTACCAGAGCCAGATCGACGCGATGCGCAAGCGCGTCGTCAATGCGTCGATCTATCCGCTGCTGCTGCTGTCGGTCGGCGGGCTGGTGAGCCTGTTTCTGCTCTTCTACGTGGTGCCGCGCTTCGCGCAGATCTACGAGGATCGAACCGCCGAGCTGCCGGTGTTCTCCAGGATGCTGCTCGCCTGGGGACAACTCGTCGAGGGCCATGGCCTGCTCGTGATCGGCATGCTCGTGGTCGCGGTCATCGCGGCCATTGTGGCGCTGCGCCGCAGTGATGTACGCGCCGCAATCGGCCATATGCTCTGGCGGATTCCGGCGATCGGGGAGCGCGCGATGCTCTACCAGCTCGCACGCTTCTACCGGACTGCGGGAATGCTCCTCAGAGGCGGCACGCCGCTCGTGCCGGCACTCGACATGGCAAGGGAACTCCTGCATCCGGCGCTGCACGATCGCCTCGCCGCCGCGCGGCGCGCGATCAGCGAAGGCCGCGGCGTGGCGGACGCGATGGAAGCGAACGGACTCGTCACCGCGGTGGCGCTGCGCATGCTCGTCGTCGGCGAGCAGGGCGGCAACATGCACGAGATGATGGAGCGCATCGCGATATTCCATGACGAAGAGCTCGGCCGCTGGGCCGAGCGCTTCCTGCGCACGTTCGAGCCCCTTCTGATGGCCCTGATCGGCGTGGTGATCGGTGCCATCGTGATCCTGATGTACATGCCGATTTTCGAGCTCGCCGGAAACCTGCGATGAGCGCGGTCCTCGCGTCGTCGATCGCACCGATCCCGGACGCGGAGATCGCGCAGGCGCGCGCAGTCGCGGCGAAACGCCGCCTCGTCGAGGTGCTCGAGGAGCGGCTCGCGCTTGCGCCGGATGAATTCACCGCGCGCCTCGGAGCGACCGTGCGCTTGCCGGTGCTGCGGATGGACGTGCTGCGTCGCTCGACGCCCGCGTTCGACTTGCTGCCTTTCAGCGAGTGCGCCCAGCACGGATGCGTGCTGGTGCGCAGTGACGAGGGCATGCTGCTGGCCGTGGACGATCCGTTCGCGATCGAGCTGCAGAGCTGGGCGGAGGAGCGCGTCAACGCGTCGTTCGCATGGCGCCTCGTGCACCCCGGCGACCTCGTCGCGTACCTTGCGAGCCATGAGGAGACCTTGCGCGCGCTCGATGCGGTGCGCGCCGAGGCGGGAATCGAGGGCGAGGACGCGCGCGGCATGGAGGACCTGTCGTTGCGCGCGATCAGCGACGAGTCGAGCGAAGTGGTGCGGCTCGTGCGCTCGACGCTACGCGACGCGCTGAAGATCGGCGCGAGCGACGTTCACCTGGAGACGGTGGCCGGGGGATTGATCATCAAATTCCGCATCGACGGCATCCTCTCCCAGATCAAGGCGATCGAGGATCCGGCCCAGGCCCAGCAGGCGATCGCGCGCGTCAAGGTGCTCGCCGATCTCGACATCACCGAGCGGCGCGTGCCGCAGGACGGGCGCTTCAAGGCGGCCGAGCACGGTCGCGCGGTGGACTTCCGCGTTTCGATCATGCCGAGCATCCACGGCGAGGATGCGGTGGTGCGCGTGCTCGACAAGCAGTCGCTGTACGAGAGCACGCAGCAGCAGCTGTCGCTCGACTCGCTCGGCTTTGCGCCCGAAGAGGTCGCAACCCTGCGGCGCCTTTCGCACGAGCCCTACGGGATGCTGCTCGTCACCGGCCCCACCGGCAGCGGCAAGACCACGACCCTGTATGCCGCAATCAGCGAGATCAACAACGGCCAGGACAAGATCGTCACGATCGAAGACCCGGTCGAGTATCAGCTGCCCGGCGTGCTGCAGATCCCGGTGAACGAGAAAAAGGGCCTCACGTTTGCGCGCGGGCTGCGTTCGATCCTGCGCCACGATCCGGACAAGATCATGGTGGGCGAGATCCGCGATCCGGAGACCGCGAACATCGCAGTGCAATCTGCGCTCACCGGCCACCTCGTGTTCACCACGGTGCACGCGAACAACGTCTTCGACGTGATCGGGCGCTTCATGCACATGAACGTGGACCTGTACAGTTTCGTCTCGGCGCTGAACGCAATCCTCGCGCAGCGGCTGGTGCGCCTGGTTTGCCCGCATTGCGGCAAAGCCGCCGACCCCGACCCCGCGCTGCTGCGCGATTCCCGGTTGGCGGAGGACGAACTGCCGGGGTTCCGCTTTCGCGCCGGCAGCGGCTGCCGCGAATGCAGGGGATCGGGCTACAAGGGCCGCAAGGCGATCGCGGAGTTGCTGATCCTGAACGACGAGATGCGGGAGCTGATCACCGCGCGCGTGCCGATCCGCCAGTTGAAGGACGCCGCAGCGCGCAGCGGAACGCGATTTCTTCGCGAGGCAGCGCTCGAAACGGTCAAGCGTGGAGAGACCACACTGCAGGAGGTCAATCGTGTCACGTTCGTGGCGTGACCGGCTGCTGGTCTCGCTCGAGCCCGCGGCTCTGCGCTGGGTCCGGCTGGCGGGCGCTTGGGCGCACCGCGTCACCGATCAGCGCAGCGTCGAGGTCGACCCGGACGAAGGGCGAGGCGCATGGCACGGCGCGGCTGCCGCGCTCGGCCGCGCGGCCGAAACCTGGCGCGGCGAACGCTTGCGCGTCAGCGTCGTGCTGTCGAACCATTTCGTTCGCTACGCCATCGTGCCGGCGCCGGAAGGCGCCTCCGGTCCGGACGAAGAGCGGGCGCTGGCGCGTTTCCATTTCGCCAAGATCCACGGCGAGCGCGCCGCGGCGTGGGAGCTGCGGCTGGGTCCGGGACGAAGCGGCTCGCCGCGACTCGCCTGTGCGATCGACAAAGACCTGTTCGCTGCGGTGAAGGGTTGCTTTCCGAAGGAGAGCCGGGCGCGCCTCGTCTCGCTGCAGCCGTATCTCATGTCGGCGTTCAACCTGTGGCGCAGCCGGTTGCCAAAGGAAGGTGCCTGGTTTCTCCTTCCGGAGGACGGGCGTGCCTGTCTGGCGCTGTACGCAGCGGGCGCCTGGCGCGCCGTGCAGAACTCGCGCGGCGCGTTTCTCGCGCCCGAGGACTGGGAAGCGCTGCTCGAGCGCGAGAGACAACGGGCCGGCGTCGACGCACCGCGGACCTTGCTCGCCCGCGCCGATCCGCGTGCCCTCGCGGCGCTGCGCGAGGTGCGCGGCTGGAACGTGAGCGGGCTTGCGGCCGTCGACGAGCGGTACGCGATCGGATGGACCGCGCAGTGACGACCGAGCGCCTGGAGCTGGACTACATCGCTTCGCCCCGGCGGTTGCGCTGGATCGGATTGCTGCTGCTCGCCGTTTCGCTTTTCATCACCGCTGACCTGCTGCTGCGCTACCGCGACGCGCGACTCGCGCTGCAGCGCTACGAGACGGCGCGGGGGCTGCTCGCGGACGAGCGGCGTCCGGCGCGCACGATTCCGAAGGAGCGGCTGGAAGAGCACACCAAGGCAGCGCAATCGGCGATCCGCCAGCTGGCGCTGCCCTGGGCGGCAATCGTCCAGGCCGTCGAGGCCGCGGGCACCAGCGATGTCGCGGTCCTGCAGCTGCAGCCGGACGCGCAGCAGGCGCTGTTCCGCCTCACCGCCGAGGCGCGCGGCAGCGGGCCAATGCTGGAATATCTGCGACAGCTCGCCGCGACGCCGGGATTGTCGGATGTGCATCTGCTCACGCACCAGGTGCGCGAGGACGATCCGCAGCGGCCGGTGCAGTTCACGCTCCAGGCCTCGTTCAGGGGCCGCTCGTGAGACTGCTGCGGCAAGTGCTCGAGGTTCTCGGGCCGCTCGGCGTGGTCGGGCTGGGGGTGCTGCTGTTTGCCGGCGCGTTCTTTTTCTCCGCGCTCGACCCTGCCGAGCGCGAGGTACGAGCCCAGGTGGTCGGCGCCGAGCGCCTGCGCACGCGCACGCTGGTGCAGCCCGGGGCCGCCGGCGATCCAGGCGACGACCTGCGGCGCTTCTACGCGCTGTTTCCGCCGACCGAGCGCTTGTCCGGCGAACTGGAGCGGCTCTACGCGCTCGCCCGCAAGGCGAACCTCGAGCTGCAGCAGGGCGAGTACCGCCTCGAAGCGAAGAACCCCGGACTGGCGGCGTATCGCGTCTCGCTGCCGATTCGGGGCGCCTACCCGCAGATCCGCGAATTCATCGACGCAACGCTCGCCGAGGTGCCGATCGCGTCGCTGGACGCGCTGCGCTTCGAGAGAAAAAAGGCCGGCGAAACGTCGCTCGAAGCGCAAGTGCGCCTGACTCTCTATTTCCGCCCGCAGGATGAGCTGTAGCCGCGCCAACAGGCCAGGAGGCCGAGCCATGTCCTTTCATTCACTCTGCGCACGCGTCCGGCTGCCCGCCGTCGCTGCCGCCTTCGTTCTTGCGATTGCGTCCTGTGCAACCGAGCGCCTGCTCGAGCAGGCGCGCGGCCAGGCGCTCGCCGGGCGCGGCGAGGAAGCACTCGCGCTGCTGGAGAAGGCGGCGCGCGAGTCCCCGGACAACCACGCGTACCGCAGCGAGTACTTCAAGCAGCGGGAACTGCTGGTAACGCAGTGGCTGGCGCAGGCCGAAGCGCTGCGGCTCGGCGGCCAGCCCGAGGGCGCCGAGGCGGCGTTTCGCAAGGTGCTCCGGCACGACGCCGCGAATGCGCGCGCCGCAGCCGGGCTGGCGCAGATCGAGGCGGACCGGCGCCATCGTGCGGTGCTTGCCGAGGCGCAGAAGCTGTTCGACGCGGAAAAGTACCGCGAGGCGCAGGACGTGCTGCGCGCAGTGCTGCTGGAAAATCCGCAGCAGCGCGACGCGCGCAGGCTGCACCGCCTCATCGAGGAGAAGACCATCAAGCCGGCGCTCGTCGCGCCGCGGCTCAAGCCGGCGGCGACGCGCCCGATCTCGGTCGAGCTGCGCGACGTGACGTTGCGCGCCGTGTTCGACGTGATTGCGCGGACTTCGTCGATCAGCTTCGTCTTCGACAAGGACGTGCGCACGGACCAGAAGGTCAGCTTCAGCGTGCGCGACGCAGGGATCGAGGACCTGATCAAGATGGTGCTCGCGACGAACCAGCTCGAGCAGAAGGTCATCAACGAGACCACCGTGCTGGTCTTTCCCAACACGCCGGCCAAGCTGCGCGAGTACCAGGAGCTGGTGATCAAGAGCTTCTACCTCGTCAACGCCGACGTGAAGCAGACCGCGAACATGATCCGCACCGTGGTCAAGACCCGCGACGTGTTCATCGACGAGAAGCTCAACCTGCTGGTGATCAAGGACACGCCGAACGCGGTGCGGCTCGCCGAGCGCCTGATCGCGGCGCAGGATCTCGCCGAGCCGGAGGTGATGCTGGAAGTGGAGGTGCTGGAGATCGGCACCAGCCGCCTGCTGGAGCTCGGTCTGCGCTTCCCGGACTCGCTCGCCTGGAGCCTGGTCGGCGCGGCAGGCACGCCCGGCACGGTCACGCTGTCCGAGTGGCTCGCGCGCACCTCGCAAATGGTGCAGCTCTCGTTCACCAATCCGCTTTTTCTGCTGAACCTGCGCCAGCAGGACGGCGCGTCCAGCGTGCTTGCCAACCCCCGCATTCGCGTCAAGAACCGCGAAAAGGCGCGCATCCACATCGGCGACCGCGTCCCGGTGATCACCACCACCGCGGCGGCCACCGGCGGATTCGTTTCCGAATCGGTGAGCTATCTCGACGTCGGCCTCAAGCTCGAGGTCGAGCCGCTGATCTATCTCGAGGACGAAGTCGGCATCAAGGTGTCGCTCGAAGTGAGCAACATCGTGCGCGAGGTGCGCAGCACGACGAGCAGCACGCTCACGTACCAGATCGGCACTCGCAACGCGAGCACGGCGCTGCGCCTGCGCGACGGCGAGACGCAGGTGCTCGCCGGGCTGATCAGCGACGAGGACCGGCGCAGCGCGAGCCGCGTGCCCGGCATCGGCGAGCTGCCCGTCGTCGGGCGGCTCTTTTCGCAGACGCGCGATACCGGGGCGAAAACCGAGATCGTGCTGCTGATCACCCCGCGGCTGGTGCGCACGATCGCGCGCCCGGACGCGCGGACCGCGGAGTTTGCCGCCGGCACGGAGCTGTCGACGGGCGCGGCGCCGCTGGTCGGTGCTGCGCCACCGGGCGTTGCTGGGGCGCCGCGCCCGCCCGCACCCGCGCCCGCAACGCCGCTACCGGTCCCCGCACCGCCCGCCCCGGCGGCGCAGCCCGAACCGCCGCCGCCGGCCGGTACTCCGCCGCCCCCGGCGCCCGGGATGGTGCCGTTCGGCGGGATGCAACCGCCGCGCAGTCAGTAATCCGATGCGCGGCTTCACCCTGATCGAGCTGGTGATCACGGTGGCCATCGTCGCCATCCTCGCCTCGGTCGCGATGCCGTTGAACGAGCTCGTCGTGCAGCGCGCCAAGGAACAGGACCTGCGGCGCGCACTGCGCGAGGTGCGCGAAGCGCTGGACGCGCACAAGCAGGCGAGCGACGAGGGGCGCATCCTGAAGCGCGTCGGCGAATCGGGCTATCCGAGGAAGCTCGAAGACCTGGTCGAGGGCGTCGAGGACCAGAAGAACCCGCGCAAGGAGAAAATCTACTTCCTGCGGCGCGTTCCGCGCGATCCGTTCTCCACCGAGCCGACCCTGGCGGCCGCGCAGACCTGGGGCAAGCGCAGCTACGCCAGCCCGCCGGACGAGCCGAAGGAAGGCGAGGACGTGTTCGACGTGTATTCGCTTGCGCCCGGCAGCGGCATCAACGGGCGGCCGTATCGCGAATGGTGACGCGTCTCCGCGGCTTCACGCTGATCGAGCTGCTCGCGGTGCTCGCGATCATCGCGCTGCTGCTGACCATCGCCGTGCCGCGCTATTTCGGCAGCGTCGACAAGGCAAAGGAGGCGGTGCTCAAGGAAAACCTCTACCAGATGCGCGACGCGATCGGCAAATACTACGGCGACAAGGGCAAGTACCCAGAATCGATCGAAGCGCTCGCCACCGACAAGTATCTGCGCAAGGTGCCGCTCGATCCGATCACCGAGAGCGCGACCACCTGGCTCGCCGTGCCGCCCGAGGACGCGCAAAAGGGCGGCGTGTACGACGTCAAGAGCGGCGCGCCCGGCAAGGCTTCGGACGGAACGGAGTACTCGACGTGGTGACGCTCGATCGGGCGCGCGGCTTCACCTACCTGACGGTCCTCTTCGTCGTCGCGATGCTCGGCGGCGGGCTCGCGCTCGTGGGTGAGCTGTGGCACACCGCAGCGCAACGCGAGAAAGAAGCCCAGCTATTGTTTGTCGGCGATCAATACCGGCGGGCGATCGGGCAATACTACCTTTCGGGGCCGCAGCGCCAGTACCCGCGCTCGCTCACTGACTTACTGAAGGATCCGCGCAGACCCAGCACCGAGCGCTACCTGCGGCGCCTGTATCCCGACCCGATCACGGGCAAGGATGAGTGGGGGCTCGTCAAGGCGCCCGACGGCGGAATCCTCGGCGTCTACAGCTTGTCGGACGACGCGCCGTTCAAGTCCGCAAATTTTCGCGTGCGCGACGCCGCGTTCGAAGGCAAGAGCAAGTACTCGGACTGGAAGTTCGCGTTCGCGCCTGCTGCGCAGGGCGCCGCCGCTCCCAAGCCCGCGACACCGATTCAGCGCTAAGGCAACGCGTTTCGCAGCACGCGAAGCTCGGTCGAGTCGCGATCTGCTCGTCGAAATCGTGCAATCTGGAAAAAAGTGCAAACGCGCACAGCCCGCTGTCGCCCATTGGCGACAGCATCCTCGCAACAAGTGTCCGAAGTGCGCTTGCTCAGTGTCTGCAACCATGCGAGAACAAAACCAATTTTCGCGGTGGTGCGGATATTGCTTTGGAGACCTTCCGCCGACCCGTGATTTGCAACAACAACGCCCGGGCCGGAAGGAGGACCGCATGAGACCGCTGATCGCCCTCGCGTTTCTTGCCGGTGCAGTGCCGGCCGCACCCGCGGCGCTCGCCGCGACCTGCGAAAGCCTGCTCGGCTTCTCGCATCCGGACACGACGATCACATCGGCCGTCTCGATTCCCGGCCCGTCGTTCACTGCGCCCGACGGACAGACCTACGAGAATCTGCCGCCGTTTTGTCGTGTGTCCGCGGTGTTGAAGCCAACGCCGGACTCGCTGATCAACATCGAAGTGTGGATGCCGGCCGGCTGGAGCGGGCGGTTCCTCGGCGTAGGCAACGGCGGCTATGCCGGCAATTACGCAGTCGCGATTCCAGCGATGGCGCCCGCAATACGGCTCGGCTTCGCGGCCGCCACGACCGACATGGGCACCGCACCTTCGGCGAACAACAACGGCGATGCGCTCGTCGGGCATCCGCAGAAGTGGGCGGACTGGGGCTACCGCGCGACCAACCTGATGACCGTGGTCGCCAAGCAGATCGTACAGGCGTACTACGGTCTTGCGCAGTCGTACTCGTATTTCCACGGCTGCTCCACCGGGGGCCAGCAGGCGCTGATGGAAGCGCAGCGCTTCCCGAACGACTACGACGGCATCCTCGCCGGCGCGCCGGCTCACAACCGCACGCACGTGCATACCAATGTGCTGTGGTTGTACCAGCAGACGCACAAGACTCCGCTGCACTACATCACGCCCGACAAGGTGCCGCTGATCACCAACTCGATCAACGCGGCGTGCAACGTCAAGAGCGGCGGGCTCGCGACCGACGCGTTTCTCACCGACGCGCGCGCGTGCGATTGGGACCCGGGAAAGATACAGTGCGCCCTGCTCGATGGCACTGATTGCCTGACTGCCGAGCAGGTTCAGGCCGCGCGCGCGATTTACGCCGGGCCCCGCAATCCGGCCAACGGGCACGTCATCTTTCCGGGCTCGATCCGCGGCAGCGAGAACGCGCCCGATCTCGGCTGGAACTCGCTGCAGTCGAACCCCGAAGTCCCGTACGGCTCGCTCTTCAAGTGGGTGTTCGGACCGACGTGGCACTGGTCCACCTACGATTTCAACCAGGGCATGGCGTCGGTCGACCAGCTGCTCGCGCCGATCCTCAACGCGAACAACGCCGACCTGAGTGCGTTCCGCGCGCGCGGCGGAAAACTGCTTGCCTACCACGGCTGGGCCGATCCGATCATCTCGCCCCAGGACATGGTGAACTACTATCAGCGCGTCGTCGCGCAGATGCACAAGAACCCGGCGATGGGCCTGCGGCGCACACAGGAGTTCTTCCGCCTGTTCATGGTGCCCGGCATGGGCCACTGCTCGCGCGGCGCGGGGCCGAACGCGTTCGGCAATCCGTTCAGCGCGCGCGTCGTCGCTCCGGATGCTCCGTCGGATGCGCCGTCCAACGATTCGGACCACAACATTCTGCTCGCGCTCGTAGACTGGGTCGAGCGCGGCGTCGCCCCGCAGCGGATCATCGCGACCAAGTACGTGAACGACGTCGCCCAAGCGGGCGTGCAGATGACTCGCCCGCTATGCCCCTATCCGCTGATCCCGAAGTATTCGGGCGCCGGCGATCCGAACGACGCCGCGAGCTTCGCGTGCGCCGCGGGCCCGCCGGTTAGCAATCCGATCGCCGCGCAGGAGTATCTGCAGTAACGGGGGATGGTTCAGCGCCGCGCGCGACTCCTATATGATCCAAGCACGCCCTCGCCGGTGCACGCGAGGGCAGGCTGGGTCAATCCGGGATTCGTCGCTTGGCGAAAAACAGGACACTTCTCCATCGAGCGGCTCGACCCGCTTGCGCGATCGTCAGCACCCTCGCAGCGATTGCATGCGCGCTTGCGGCAGACGCGACCCCCCATCCGTCGACCTGGCCGCTTTGGCTCGACGTTCCCGCGCTGCACGGCGACGCTGACACCCGCCTCGTCCTGCCACCGGCAAATCCTGCGCAGGCCGAAGGCGCGTGGCTCGATCGCTGGGGCCGCACGGCCCCGTCGATCGCCTGGACCGACATCGTCGTCGAGCTGATCGTCAAGTATCAGCAGAATCCTTTGCGCGCCACGCGGGTGCTGGCGCTGACGAATGCGGCGATGCACGATGCGCTGGTGCTCTGCGCGCGCGAGCACTGCGGGCACGCGGCGACGCGCGTGGCGCAGCACGCGGCCGCGGGGCGCGTGCTGCGACACATGTACCCGCAGGAGAGCCCAGGAAGGTTCGAGGCGCTCGCGCGCTCCGCTTCGTTCGCGAGCGTGATCGCCGAGCGCGGCGACGAGAATGTCGCCCACGCCTGGGGCATTGGTACCGGAGTGGCGCAGCGCGCGATCGCGCGCGCGCTCGACGACGGCGCCGACCGGCCGCGCGATCTCTCCGCACGGCCGCGCGAGCGGCCGGGCCTGTGGCGTGCGGCGCCCCCGCTCAATATCTACGACCCGGCCGAGCCGCGCGCCGCCGAATGGCGCACCTGGGTGCTGACGGGCGGTTCCGAGATCGAGCCACAGCCGCCGATCGAATACGGCTCCGCTGCTTACTGGGCGGAGGTCGAGGAAGTGCGACGCGTCGCGGCGAGCCTCACCGCCAGGCAAAAGAAGATCGCGGAGGACTGGAACCTGGACCTGGGGACCGTCACGCCCGCCGGCGTATGGAACCTGCACGCGCGCGGGTTGGCGCTCGAACGCGGCCTCGACACGGCGCAGACCGCGCGGCTCTTTGCCGCGCTCAACGCGGCGATGATGGACGCGTTCATCGCCTGCTGGCACGCGAAGTACAAATGGTGGACGCAGCGCCCGGTCACCGCGATCCGCGGGAAGCTCGACCCGCAGTTCCTTCCGCACATCGTCACGCCGCCGTTTCCGAGCTACGTGTCCGGGCATTCCTCCGCGTCGGGCGCGGCGTCGGTGGTGCTATCGGCCTTCTTTCCGGAGAAAGCCGAAGAATTCCGCCGGATGGCGGAAGAAGCCGCCGTGTCGCGGCTCTACGGCGGGATTCACTTCACCAGCGACAACGCTGAGGGCCTCACGCTCGGCCGCCGCATCGGCGAGCGGGTGGTCGCGCGGCTGTTTCCGCAGGCTGCGAAGTAGCCGTTAGCTCTTCGCGATCCCCAGCTGCTGCAAGAGGGGTATCCACCGCGCATCGACGATACGGTCGAATCCGCGCCGCGTCGGATGCAGTTCGTTAACCCAGTCGCGCTGGTAGTCCGGCCCCGAGCTCAGGCAATCCAGGCTGTCGACGAAGTAGATCCCGCGCGACGGCTGCGCGTACCGCGCGAACGCATCGTTGATCCGCTTGATCAGGATGCGCACGATGCCTTTGCGCAGCTCGAGATCCGCAGGGACCGATCTCGCGTCCATCGCAGTGGCGAGCCACGGCCCGGCGAAGGGGATGTTCAGCAGCGTGAATGGCCTTCCGTCCGGGACCGGGTAGTCGTAGCCGTGCAGCACGACGATCGGCATCCGCTGTTGCGCGTCGAACGCCCACAGCACCTCGTGCAGCAGCAGGCTCATCGCCTTCGTCAGCTCCCGGACGAGCACTCGCAGCCCGTCCTCGCTCACGCACTGGCGCGGCGTGGTCGCGCCGGCGCAGTCATCGTTCAGCCCGAGACCGTAGTCGACCGCGTCATTGCCGGCTCCGCTGAGCAGAAAGACCGTGATGTACTGCATCGGATCGGGCGCCAGCAGCTCCTTCAGCTTTCCGGAGAACCGGCCCGGCCGCCCCGGCAGATCGACGTAGTCCGACAGCAGCGCGCCGTTCTGCCCCAGGCACACCATGTGCTCGTAGTCGCTTTTCAGCAGCGCGTGACGCGCGAGCGCTTCGAGCAGGTTGTTGCGCGGATACCAGAACCACGAATCGCCGATCGCAAGGATCGTCGGCCATTCGCCGGACTGCCACGTCTGGTACCCATCGTAGATCGTCATTCGTCCCTCCCTGCCGGCGACCGGTACGCTACTGCGCCAGCACTCGGTAGGCTACTTCTCCGTAGACGTTCCCGCAGCGTGGCCGCACGCCGAGCACGCCGGCGGGCGGGAACGATCCCTCGAGCGTCGCACGCGGCTCGCGCGCTTCCAAGGTCGCGAGTACGCGGCCATCCAGCGGCGAATGAACGCGCAACTCGTACCGATCGGCGCCTTGTGTCGGCGCCCAGCGAACCTCAAGGCGTCCGTCCTGCAGCGACAGCCGCACTTCCCCGGGGGAGGTGCATCGGCGCGTCGCATCGACGATGAACCACGTCGCACGCGGCGGACTCAGACTGCCCCCGCATCGCGCAGCGATGCTCACCGTCACCTTTGCTTTTTCGTCGGCGAGCGCTGCGGGCGGGAGAAAACTCGTTCCCGCAACCGAGACATCATGCGAGGCCACGACACGACCCTCGGGTACGCGGCTTAGCACGCGGAGGGCGTAGCTATCCGCGCCCGCGACCGGCGACCACGCGACCAGCGGCCGGGTCTCGGCAATGACCCGCTCGGTCGGCTCGAGAAAATCGGGTGCCGGGCATTGCGCGTGCGCAGCCGTTGCGAAAAGGACGCCCGTCGCGAGGAGCGCGGACGGCAATGGGCTCGAGAAAGCGGACGACATGGCGCTTGCAGGCGCTACTTGCGTCCGAGCTGTTGCAGCGCCTGCTCGAGGCTCACCTTGGCGTCGCGATCCCCGTGCGCTGCAGCCTTGCGCAGCCAGACGAGCGCCTCCTCGCGATCCTCCTTTACGCCTTTGCCCGCCCAGTAGAGCTTGCCCACCATCAGCTGCGCCCAGCCGTCGCCGAGGCGCGCGGCCGCGAGATAGTCGGGAAACGCCGCGTCCCATTTGCCGAGCTGCTGGTATTTCCAACCGCGCTGGCGATGCGCCTGCTCTGCATTCGGATCCACCTCGATGACCAGGTTCAGCACCCGGATCGCTTCGTTTGCATCGCCCGCCCTCGCCGCCTCGTACACCGCGCGCTGCAGGCAGTAGCGATCGTCGCGATCCTTCGACAGCGCAAGCTTCACGTCTGCGAACGCCTCCGCAGCGCGCTTGAGCTCGCTCAGCGCGTACGACCGGCTGCACAGCAGACCCGCGCTCGCGTCGAGCGCGATTGCTTCGTCATAATGCAGCAGCGCTCCGGCGAAATCCTTCGCGTCGATGCGTTCCTGCGCGCGGTTCGCAGGAATGCGCGCCGCGAGGCGAGCCGCTGCGCCCGGGTCCTTGAGCTGGGCGCGCGATTCGGCGACGAACGCCTGCATCTCGGCGTAGCTGCCACCCCAGCGCGGCTCGAGGTTCGCCATGTGCGCAAGCCTGAGCTCGATGCTATCCGGAGCGAGCTTGACCGCTTCCAGGTAATGCGCTGTTGCCGCCGGCCGGTTGCCGCTCTGCCTGGCAATCGTCATCAACGACCACTGGCTCAGGTAAGGCTTCGCTGTCAGAGTAAGCGAGCGCTCCAGGTCGGCGCGGGCTTTGCCCATATAGGCACGCATGGCCCGAAAGTTCTCTTGCGGAGTGTCCCTCGCGTACGCGGGTCCTCTCGCCTCGAGCCCCTGGTACACGAAGAAAGTGCCGCGCGCCAGCCGCGCGGCATACGACGCAGGCGATTTTTCGACCCATTCGTTCAGCACCGGCTCGGCGCTTCTCGGCGCCTTGCGCAAGGACCTGAATGCGTTCTCGAGCCTCGCGGCGCCCCCCGGATCCTGCTCGAACGAGCGCTGGTAGCCGCCGAGAACGCGCTCGAGCTCTGCATGATCTCCCTTCTCCAGCAGGCCGATCACCTCCCGCTGCACCGGATCCACTGCCAGCAGCTTCGGCTGCGCGGCCACGGGTTTCGCTTCCGCTTGCCCTTCGGGCTCCTCTTCCTTCGGCTGCGCGGCGGCGGGTTTCGCTTCAGCTTTTCCTTCGGGCTCCTCTTCCTTCTGCTGCGCGACCTCCGCGCCCGCGGCGGCGCGCACCAGCGCCTCGCGTTCCTCCGTTGCGGGGTGGGTGGAGAGGAACGTCGGTATCGTTCCGCGCCGCGGCGAGCTGCCCTGCAGCCTGGACAGGATCGTCGCCAGCGCGCGCGGATCGATGCCTTGCCTGCGCATCGTCTCGATTGCGTAGCGGTCCGCCTCGCGCTCGTTGTCGCGCGAGTACCGGGTTTGCAGCAGCAGCGCCGGCGCCGCGGCCGCGAGCGATGTGGTCGAGGCGATGTCGCCGGTCACCGCGGCGATGACGAGCGCCGTCGCCGAGCTTTGGAGCAGCCGCCGCATCGTATGGCGGTGATGCACGTGCCCCAGCTCGTGCGCGAGAACCGCGAGCACCTCGCGATCGTTCTTCGCCAGCTTCACGAGGTCGTCGGTCACGACGATGATTCCCGCGGGAAGCGCGAACGCATTCGGTCCGAGCGCCGGGCTGGCGCGAAATTCGAGCCGGTACGGCGTAGGCTCGCCCGCGCCGCGTGCCATCGCGTCGAGCTTTTCGCGCAGCGCGTGCTGCCGGGCGGACGGGAGCTGCGAGGGTCGCAGCGCGAATCGCTCCAGTCCATCGAGCGCCTCCTCGCCGAGCAGCGCTTCGGCTTCGACCGGGATGCGCTCGGCAATCGCTTCCGCGGCCGCCGGAAGCCCGCGATCGATGAGCAGCCAGAGCGCGCCCGCGACGAGCCCGACGGCGAGCGCGGCGAAGACCGGCCGCGACTCCCAGCGGTGCAACAGCTCTTCATAGGGGGCGCCGCGCGTCATGCGGTCGACGGCGTCGTTGTCGGCGGTGACCAGGGCGCCGCCACCTGGCAGATAGAGCCAGCGCGGCGTGTTGCCGACCCGCAGCGAGCGGTGCACGCCCCGGGCGTCGAATTCCGCGCTCACGTAGCGGCCCACGATCTTCAGCTTGCCGTCCGAGACGAGCACGCTCACCGGATGCTTGCGCGAGCTCTTGCCGTCGAAGTAGTCGGCTTGCAGCGCGCTCATAGCCCGAGATCCAGGTTGAACAGGTCGCCCAGCTCCTGGCCGGTGGCGCCGACCGGCGCGAGCGCCGGGTTCGCGTCGTGCACGAGATCCTCTTCGACGATCAGGGCGAAGTTCTCCAGCCGGTAGCGCAGCGTGCGGACGACCGCCCAGGGAATCAGCAACCCGGCGGTCGCGGCCACGGCGGCGACGTTGCCGATGTAGAGCCGCGCGAGCCTTGCCGCACCGAGCGTGCTCGAAAACCGCATCCCGGCGCCGAACGTGTTGTTCCATTGAAGATTGGTGGTGCGCGCCTGCGTGTAGGCGTAGGCGACCGCGTACGCCGCATAGATCGCGACGAGGGGAATCAGAAACAGCCCCCAGGACGCGAATTCGGCGACTTCCGGCCGCGAGAACGCGAAAACCGCCAGCGCGCCGATCGGGATCGCCACCGCAAGCAGGATCAAGGTCCCGCGCAGGTAGATCCAGAAAAACGCGCGTCCGGGCAGCTCGCAGCCGAAGCGCGTCGTGCCGAACGCATGATGCGTGACGATGAACGTCTTGAAGCGCGCCATGAACCACGGGTAGGCGAGTCCGGCGGTCAGCACTACGAGCAGCAGCATGCCGAGGAAGACATTCAGCGCCTCCCTCGGCTTCCCGGAGAAGACGAAGCGCAGGCCGCGGTACGCCGAGTTGGCCGCGTTGAAGCCGAGCGCGCGCACGATGAGCCAGGGCAGCACCACCGCGCCCAGCGCCCAGAATGCATAGCGCGACGACGGGTACAGCTCGCCGGCGAACGCGTACACCACCACCACGACCACCGCCACGATGCGCCCCTTCAGGATCGCCTTGGGGCTGGCGAAGTAATCGAACGTATCGCCGTCGAGGCGCGTGTTGCCGTAGAAGTATCTCTTCTTGCGAACCTTCGCCCAGGCCGAATAGACGCCGAACGTGACCAGCGTGAAGAACAGGTTGACGATCCAGATACGGAAATACTCGCCGGCGGACCCGGTGAACTCGGGGCGGATGGTGCGTTCGCCGGGGGTTTGCGCAGGCGGCGGAACTACTTGAGTCGTGAGGTCGGGCGCGAGGCTGGTCATTTGCCGCGCCGATCTAGCGCTGCAACTGCCGCAACTCGC
>Ga0209382_10001897_pt1 | contig 31609 bp, 21 predicted proteins | sample SoiMetdeltSBSDD5_FD_187599 | JGI IMG/M metagenome (GOLD analysis project Ga0209382, IMG submission 187599) | Bulk soil microbial communities from a Populus tree surrounding site in Tennessee, USA - Soil MetaG P. deltoides SBSDD5 (SPAdes) (version 2) | ecosystem: Environmental > Terrestrial >...
CTGATGACGGCCTGAAGCTGACCGACGCCTACATCGCCGCGGCGGTCCGCTGCGCCCCGCCTGACAACAAGCCCACACCCGCCGAGATCGCGGCGTGCCATCCGCACCTGGTCGCCGAGACCGCCGCACTGCCGCGCATCCGTGTCATCGTGGCGCTGGGAAAGATTGGATTCGAGGCGGCGTGGCGCCTGCTGAAGGATCGCGGCATCCGGCCCATTGAACGCCCGGTCTTCGGGCATGGGCTCCTCTACAAGCCTGAGGGTGGACCGGCCGTGATCGCGTCCTACCATCCGAGCCGGCAGAACACCAACACGAAGAAGCTGACGCCGGAGATGCTGGCGTCGATCTTTGCGACGGCGCGACGGTTAGCGGCGCTGATTCTTCTTCGACCGGCATTCACTGTCACGCTGCGATCGGATCCACGGTTGCGCTTCGCGCTTGCACGACGGGGCGACGACACGACGACACGACGGCCGTCACGAAGATCACAAAGCTCACAAAGCGCACAAAGACTGGGATGAAATACCAGCGCCTCTGCCCGCTGGTGGGGGCGTCGGCCTCCGGCCGACGCCTGTCAGGAGTGAGGGGTGGAGGGATCACAAGCAACCATGAAACCCGCGAGCTGCTTGTGATCCCTCCACCCCTCACTCCTGACACCGCGCGCAGCGCGGCGGCACCAGCGGGTCGCAATCCGTCGAAGAGACTCACAAAGCTTTTCTTTGTGAGCCTTTGTGAGCTTCGTGTTCTTCGTGAATGCGCCGAAGGCGCAAACGTAGGGGAACGTCGTGTCGTCGTCTCGCCCTTCGACGTTGCTCAGGGCGACCCTGAGCTTGCCGAAGGGTCGTCGCCCCGTCGTGAATGCGGCCGAAGGCCGCAACCCGCCGAAGGCGGCGTGACAAGTGAGCAGCCCGCGAAGAGGCTCAGCCGCGCTTGGGCCGGTAGACGTGCGTCGCGTGGCCGAAGAACACCTCTGCGGACTCCATGAGGGTCTCCGACAACGTCGGATGGGGATGGATCGTCATCTTGAGGTCGGTCGCGTTCGCGCCCATCTCGATCGCCAGCGCGCCTTCGGCGATCAGCTCACCTGCCCCCGGACCGACGATCCCGACGCCGAGGATGCGATTCGTCTCGGGGTCGATCAGGAGCTTGGTGAGCCCGTCGGTTCGATCCAGCGTGAGCGAACGGCCTGACGCGGCCCACGGGAAGCGGGCAACCGTGACCTTGCGTCCCTGCTTCTGAGCATCCCCCTCGGTCAGGCCCGCCCACGCCAGCTCGGGGTCGGTGAAGACGACCGCCGGAATCGCGAGCGGCTCGAAGGCCACTTTCTCTCCGGCAATCGCCTCGATCGCCACCCGTCCCTCGTGCGATGCCTTGTGCGCGAGCATCGGTTCGCCGACCACGTCGCCGATCGCGTAGATCGACGGCTCAGCGGTCTGGAGCTTCTCGTCCACCTCGATGTAGCCGCGCTGGTTCACCTTCACGCGCGTCTTGTCGAGTCCTGGCACGGCACCATTCGGGCGCCGTCCGATCGAGACCAGGACGCGATCGAAGGTCTGCTCGGACGGCCGATCGCCAAGCCCTTCCCCTTCGAACCTGACCGCGATCCCCTCGCCCGCCTCCTTCATCGACACGACCTTCGTGTTGAGGAGGACCGCCTCGGAGATCTTCTCGATCCGCTTCGCAAGAATGTTGACGAGATCGCGATCCGCGCCGGGCAGCAGGCCGGCCGTCATCTCGACGACAGTCACCTTCGTCCCGAGCGCGGCGTAGACGCTGCCGAGCTCCAGCCCGATGTAGCCGCCGCCAACCACGAGAAGAGACTTCGGAATGTCTGGCAGCTCGAGCGCGCCAGTCGAGTCCATCAACCTCGGGCTGTCGATCGAGATCCCCGGCACCGTTGCCGGGCGCGACCCGGTGGCGATGACCGCGTAGTCGAAGCCCAGCGCGCTCTTCTTCCCGTCTTCGCCGGAGATCTCGAGCATGTGGGCGTCGCGGAACGCCGCAGTGCCGCGGACATACGTGATCTTCCGCTGCTTCGACAGCACGCCGAGCCCGCCGGTGAGCTGGTTCACGACCTTCTGCTTGAAGCCCCGGAGGCGGTCCAGATCAATGGCCGGGGGGTCGAACTTCACTCCCCAGGCTTCGGCGTGCTTCGCTTCCTGGACCAGCTTGGCGACGTGCAGCAGCGCCTTCGAAGGAATGCAGCCGCGATAGAGGCAGACACCGCCGGGATTCTCGCCAGGGTCGACGAGCGACACCTTCATGCCGAGGTCCGCGGCATAGAACGCCGCGGCATACCCACCAGGACCCGCGCCAATGACGACGACGTGAGAATTGGAAGAAGGAGTGGTCACAGCGAGAGAACGAACGGCTGTTCGAAAGCTTCACAGACCCAGCGGAGGAAGCGTGCTGCATCGGCGCCATCGATCACACGATGGTCGTAGGACAGCGACAGCGGCAGCATCAGGCGAGGCTCGAACGCGCCCTCGTCCTCGACGCTGGCCGGCCGCCACACCGGCTCCCAGCTGCCGCGCGAGATGCCAAGGATCGCAACCTCGGGCCAGTTGACAATCGGCGTGAACGACGTGCCGCCAATGCCGCCGAGGTTGGTGATCGTGAAGCCGGCGCCCTGCATGTCGTCCAGCCCGAGCTTGCTGTTTCGTGCCTTTTCGGACGCCTGCGCGAGTTCCTTCGACAGATCGAAGATGCCCTTGCGATCGACGTCGCGAATCACCGGCACCAGGAGGCCGCGCGGCGTGTCGGCCGCCACGCCGACGTGGATCGACTTCTTGTAGACGATCTCGTTCGCCGCGACATCGATCGAGCTGTTGAACTGCGGGAACCGCTGCAACGCGCCGGCGACGATCTTCAGCGCGATCGCGGTCATCGTGAGCTTCCCGCCCGCTTTCTCGGCCTGCGGCGCGTACTTCTTTCGCAATCCCTCGACCGCGGTGATGTCGGCGCGATCGTGCTGGGTGACGTGCGGAATCGCGTTCCAGGCATGCGAGAGGTGCTCCGACGTCTTGCGCCGGATGTTGCTCATCGGCTTGCGCTCGACCTCGCCCCATTTCGAGAAGTCCGGAAGCGGCACCGCGGCGGGGGCGCTGGCCCTCCCGGTCTGGAGGTTGCCAAGGGCGTTCTTCACGTAGAGCTGAACGTCCTCGATGCTGATGCGGCCCTCGGGACCGTTGCCGGTGACCTGGGCGATATCGACCCCGAGCTCGCGCGCCAGCCGCCGCACTGATGGCGCTGCCGGCGGGGGCGGCCGGCGCGGGGTTTCAGCCTCCGCCGGCGGCGCTGGCTGCTGCTGGCCTGCCCGCGCACCACGATTGATGTCCACGACTTCGCCGCGGGGCTTCTGGCGTGGCTTGTCCTGCTGCCCTTCGTCTTCCTTCCGTTCGTCTGTGCGCTCCGGCGTCGCGGCCTGGCTCAGCCCGCCTTCCTCGGCAGCACCTGCCGGCTGCGGCTTCGGCTTCGGCGCCTTGTCGGCTGCGGCCTCCTTGGACTGCTCGGGAGCCGGCGCGTTCCCTGCAGGCTCAGCCTCGGATTTCGCCGGTGCCGGCTTCTCGGCCGGCTTCGCCGGGGCCGCCGCACCATCGCCGACCGTCAACACGACCTGCCCGACCTTCACCTTGTCGCCCTGCTTCACCTTGACGTCCTGGACGGTCCCGCTCACGCTCGACGGCACTTCAATCGTGGCCTTGTCGGTTTCGAGCTCGAGAACGGGCTGGTCCTTCTCGATCGAGTCGCCGGCCTTGACCAGCACCCGAACGACGTCACCGGCGGTTATGTTTTCCCCGAGCTCGGGGATTTTGAATTCAGTCGGCATCGGTTACGTTTGCAGTTAGCTACCAGTCTCAGTCAAGCCTTCGCCGGCTCCCGCTTCTCGGTATCGATCCCCAGCTCCCTGGCCGCCTTCGCGACAACTTTGCGATCCAGCTGTCCGGCGTGGGCCAGCTCCGCGAGGGTCGCCAGGGTGACGAACTTCGCATCCACCTCGAAGTGATTGCGCAGCGACGCCCGGTCTTCGCTGCGACCGAAACCGTCGGTGCCGAGCGACCGCATCCGCCGGGGCATCCACTGATCGATCGAATCGGGCAGGACCTTCAGATAATCTGACGCCGCCACGAACACGCCGGGTGCGTTCTCGAAGCACTGCGTCACGTACGGCTTGCGCGGGTCCTGGTCCGGATGCAGCATGTTCCAGCGATCGCACGCGTGGCCGTCGCGGTACAGCTCCTGGTAGCTGGTCACGCTCCAGACGTCGGCAGCGACGTCGTACTTCTCGAGCATCTTCTGCGCCGCCAGGACCTCGTTGAGGATTGCGCCGCTGCCGAGCAGCTGCGCCTTCAGCTTGGCCTTGCCATTCTCGGCCGCCCGCAGCTGGTACATCCCCTTGATGATGCCGTCGCGCGACCCCTCGGGCATCGGCGGCATCTCGTACTGCTCGTTCATCACGGTGATGTAGTAGAAGATGTGCTCCTGCTCCTTGTACATCCGCCGGATGCCATCTTCGATGATCACCGCGAGCTCGTAGGCGAAGGCCGGGTCGTAAGACACGCAGTTCGGCACGCACAAGGACATCACGTGCGTGTGGCCGTCCTGATGCTGCAGCCCTTCGCCGGCCAGCGTGGTCCGCCCGGCCGTGCCGCCGAGCAGGAACCCGCGGGTGCGTGAGTCGCCCGCCGCCCAGATCAGATCCCCGACCCGCTGGAAGCCGAACATCGAGTAGTAGATGAAGAACGGGATGGTGTTGACGCCGTGGTTGGCGTACGCCGTGCCCGCCGCGATGAACGACGAGAGCGAGCCCGCCTCGGTAATGCCTTCCTCGAGAATCTGGCCGTCCTGCGCCTCCTTGTAATACAGGAGGGTGTCCATGTCGACTGGCTCGTATTTCTGCCCGACGTGCGAGTAGATGCCGACCGCGCGGAACAGCGACTCCATGCCGAAGGTGCGCGCCTCGTCCGGCACGATGGGAACGACCAGCTCACCGATTTCCTTGTCGCGCAGCAGCTTCGACAACACCCGCACGAACACCATCGTCGTCGACGCCTTGCGGCCGGCCGTGCCCTTGTAGAACTCCTCGAAGAGCTCCTGCGCCGGCGGCTCGATCGGCTTGACGCTCTCCTTCCGCACCGGCATGAAGCCGCCGAGCGTCTTGCGACGCTCTCGGAGGTACTCGAGCTCGATGCTGTCGTCGGGCGGACGATAGAACGGCGCATCCGCAATCTCGTCATCCGATACCGGGATGCCGAAGCGGCTGCGGAACGTTCTCAGGTCTGATTCGTTGAGTTTCTTCTGCTGGTGGGTGATGTTCTTGCCTTCGCCGGCTTCGCCGAGGCCGTAGCCCTTGATGGTGCGGGCCAGGACGACCGTCGGCTGTCCCTTGTGCTCGACCGCGGTCTTGTAGGCGTTGAACACCTTCAAGGGATCGTGGCCGCCGAGGCGCAGGCGCTTCAGCTGATCGTCGGAGAGATGTTTGACCATCTCCAGCAGCCGCGGATCGGTGCCGAAGAAGTGCTCGCGGAAATAGGCGCCCGATTCGACGGCGTACTTCTGATACTGGCCGTCGACGATCTCGCCCATCCGGTTGGCGAGCAGGCCGTCGTGATCCGCCGCCAGCAGCGGATCCCAGTCGGTGCCCCACAGCACCTTGATCACGTTCCAGCCGGCACCGCGGAAGCTCGCCTCGAGCTCCTGGATGATCTGGCCGTTGCCGCGCACCGGCCCGTCGAGCCGCTGCAGGTTGCAGTTGATGACCCAGACCAGGTTGTCGAGCTTTTCGCGCGCCGCGAGGCTGATCGCGCCGAGCGATTCCGGCTCGTCGGTCTCGCCGTCGCCGAGGAACGCCCAGACTTTCTGGTTCGACGCCTTCTTGAGGCCGCGATCTTCGAGGTAGCGGTTGAACCGCGCCTGATAGATCGACATGATCGGCCCGAGGCCCATCGACACCGTGGGGAACTGCCAGAAGTCGGGCATCAGCCACGGGTGCGGGTACGACGACAAGCCGCCGCCGGGGGCCAGCTCGCGGCGGAAGTTCGAGAGCTTCTCGACCGGCAGCCGTCCTTCGAGGAAGGCGCGCGCGTAAATGCCCGGCGCGGCATGGCCCTGGAAATAGATGATGTCGGCGCCGCCCTCGTTCTCGGGGCCGCGGAAGAAATGGTTGAAGCCGATCTCGTAGAGTGTCGCGGCGGACGCGAACGTCGAGATGTGGCCGCCGATACCTTCGGAGACGCGGTTGGCCCGAACGACCATCGCCATGGCGTTCCAGCGCACGAGGCTCTTGATGCGCCGCTCGATCTCCTGGCTGCCCGGCAGCGGCGTCTGTTCTTCGGGAAGAATCGTGTTGACGTAGGGCGTGATTGCGCTGAACGGGAGCGCGACCCCCTGCATGCGGGCGTGGTGACGGAGGGCCGCCAGCAGCCGCTGCACGCGGCCCCGGTCACCCTGATCGATCACGTACTCGAGCGATTCCAGCCATTCCCGCTGCTCGAGCGCTTCGAGCTGGGAGCCGTCAGCCGGCGCGGTATTCCTCATCGGATGAATCCTCTAGGCGGTTCTGTGGGTCCTGTACAATCTCCCCATTCTAGTCCCGATGCCTGCGGCCTGCGCCAGCGAACCGTGTTTGGCAAATACATGAAATCTCAAATCCTGATTGCTGTCGTCGCGCTCGCGTGCGCGACCGCCCTGGCTCCACTCCCCGGAGAACGTCTCGTGCAGGAAACCTCGACCGTGCCCGATCGCGCCGCGCTCCTGAAAATGACCGCACGCTTCGCGCCCGTGGACATCGCTGCGGACGTTACGAAGCTGAACGACGGAGATCGGAAGGCGCTCGCCCGCCTCGTCGAGGTCGCCCACATCATCGACGCGCTGTTCCTGCGCCAGGTCTGGGCGGGCAACGACGCGCTCATGCAGAAGCTCGCCTCCGACATCCTGGGGCCATCCGCCGGCGCAGGCGACGCCGCCGCGCGACTCCACTATTTCCTGATCAACAAGGGCCCCTGGTCGCGGCTCGATCACAACCAGGCGTTCATCGCCGGCGTGCCGGCCAAGCCAGAAGGCGCCAACTTCTACCCGCCCGATACCACCAAGGAAGAAGTACAGAAGTGGCTCGACTCGCTGAGTGGCGATGAGAAGACTCGCGCCACCGGCTTCTTCACGACCATCCGGCGTGGCGCGGATCGACGGCTCACCGCGGTACCGTACTCGGTTGAATACCAGGGGGAGCTCGGGCGCATGGCTGCACTGCTCCGCGAGGCTGCCGACCTCACCAGCGCCCCGACGCTGAAGAAGTTCCTCCAGGCCCGCGCCGACGCGCTCCTCTCGAACGACTACTACGCCAGCGACGTCGCCTGGATGGAGCTCGACGCGCCGATCGAGCCCACCATCGGTCCGTACGAGGTCTACGAAGACGAGTGGTTCAACTACAAGGCCGCGTTCGAGGCGTTCATCACGCTCCGTGACGACGCCGAGACGGCCAAGCTGCAGTCGTTCTCGAAGCACCTGCAGTCGCTCGAAGATGCGCTGCCGATCGATCCGAAGTACCGCAGCGCGAAGCTCGGTGAGCTCGCGCCCATCCGCGTGGTCAACGTGGTCATGACCGCCGGCGACGGCAACCGCGGCGTGCAGACCGCCGCCTTCAACCTGCCCAACGACGAGCGGGTCGTCCGCGAAAAGGGCAGCAAGCGCGTCATGCTCAAGAACGTGCAGGACGCCAAATTCCGAATGGTGCTGCTCCCCATCGCCAAGGTCGCCCTGCCGGGGGTCGATCAGACGCGTGTTTCGTTCGACGCGTTCTTCACGCACATCCTGATGCACGAGCTGATGCACGGCCTTGGCCCGCACAACATCACCGTGGGCGGCAGCGCGACGACCGTCCGCCAGCAGCTCAAGGAGACCTACAGCACGATCGAGGAAGCGAAGGCCGACGTGTCAGGGCTCTGGGCGCTGGCGCAACTCGCGAACCATAAAGCCATCGATCCTGCGATCGGGCGCACGATGTACACGACCTTCCTGGCCTCGGCCTTCAGGTCAATCCGCTTCGGCATCAGTGAAGCGCATGGACGAGGCATCGCGATCCAGATGAACTACATGCTGGATCATGGCGCGTTCCGGGTGAACAGCGACGGCACCTTCGCGGTGGACGATGCGAAGATGGCCGCGGCGGTCACGTCGCTCACCCGCGACATCATGACGCTCCAGGCCGAGGGCAGCTACGAGAAGGCCAAAGAACTGATGACCACGCTTGGCGTGGTGCGGCCGCAGGTGAAGACGGTCCTCGACAGGCTCATGGCCGTCCCGGTCGACATCGAACCGCGTTTCACATCGGCGGGCGCAACCCGTTGACCCCGTCGGCCCGGGATCTTCCGGATAAAGCCGGAAGCCACCAGATCCTGACGGATGACAAACCGATGGTCGAGTATTTCCTTTCGCTGCCGCGAGATCGCGATGTGAACCTGTCCGGTGTCAGGGGCGACGTGACGCGGTATGTGGTGCAGCCATGAAACGCATCGCCATCCTGACGGCCGGGGGTGACACTCCGGCCCTGAACGCGACGATCCACGGCGCCGTCGTCCGCGCCAACCAGCTGCGCATCGAGATCTACGGGCTGATCAAGGGTTTCAATTGCCTCTTCAACCCGCGCGTCCCTCACGTGCACCTGAACCCGCTGTTCCAGGAAATCCCGGAGCTCGATCCGACCAAAGGAGGGACGCTGATCGGGTCGTCGCGCGACTACATCGATCCCGACCAGAGCCACGAGCTCGATCTCATTACCGACCGCCTGAAGAAGCTGGGGATCGAGGGCCTGATCGCGGTTGGTGGCGACGGCACGCTCAACGGACTCCAGCCGCTGGTCGAGCGCCTGCCGACCGTGCTGGCCCCCAAAACGATCGACAACGACCTGGGACTGAACTATCCCGGTGAGCCGGATGAGTGGACGCGGGTCGCCGATCCCGAGAGCAAGCAGCGGTATCGCTACAGCCAGTCATCGTCGGGTGCGGCGTTCGATCTCAATCAGATCGTCAACTACGCAACGCCTGGCTACGCGACCGCAGTGCTGGTCGCCGCGCAGGGCGTCGAGCGCATCCGCACGACCGCGGAGAGCCACCGGCGGATTGCGATCATCGAGGTGATGGGCCGGCACTCCGGTTACATCGCGCTCGGGACCGCGTACGGTCAGCCCGACATCATCCTCGTACCCGAATCTCCGCTCGACATCAACCTGCTCGTCGAACGGGTCAAGCACCTCTACGATCTCCAGAAGAACGTGGTGATCGTCTGCGGCGAGGGCATCGTCGACGAGACGGGCGCGGAGCTCGGGGCGGAGGAGACGTCGACCGATCCCTCCGGCAACAAGGTGTTGAGCGGCGCCGCCGAGGCCCTCCGGACGCAGATGATCAAGCGGCTGGGTGACCGCTATTTCCAGATGTATCGCCGCAGCACCACTGCGAGTGAAGCGATTTTCACCAGGAAAGTCGGACATACGCAGCGCGGTGGCCGGCCGATTCTCTTCGATCGGTTCTACGCGGCCATGCTCGGAGCAGAGGCGGTCGATCTCCTGGTGGAGGGACGCAACAACGCGATCTCGGTGCTGCAGTACCACTCGGAACGCGGCTTTCACGTCGAGGGCTACAACGCCAACCGGTTCCGCGATCGCTGGGGCCTGATTCATGCCCGGCGGCTGCATCCGAGCCTCTACGATCCTCGCATCATGAAACCGTCACGCGTCGGCGTGGAGTACCTGATGCCGATCTTCACCGACGCGATCGGGAACGACGATGCCGAGCACATGCGGCAGACACTGTTCGATCCGGGCAACCTGGCGCAGCCGTACCACTCGATCAACACCGACGTGCACAAGCGGATTCGGTACCTCGCTGACAATCCCTAATCGCTAATCCATGGTCCAGAATCCACAGTCCTGAGTCCCCGAGCCTGAGTCCCTCATCGAGTCCCCAATCGCGGGCTTTCGCCCGCAGGATTCGGGACCGAGGATTGGGGACCCAGGACTGGCGATTCTGGACTATGGATTAGCGATTAGCGATTGCGGCGCTGCTCCAGCGGCGACTCCGCCGGGCCCGCCAGCACCTCGCCGGTAGCCGTGAAGCGCGAGCCGTGGCATGGACAATCCCATGTGCGTTCCGCCGTGTTCCACTCCACCTGACATCCCAGGTGCGTGCAGATCGGCGACAGCGTCGTAATCCGTCCATCGTCATCGCGATAGCCCGCAACGCGCTCGCCGCGAAGCTCGATGATCTTCCCCTCTCCCCGTTGCAGTTCGCGCAGCGAGGTCGCGTCCGGTCCCGTAATGCGATCGCGCAGCATGTAATACGGGTAGTCGATGTTTTCCTTGATGTAGTTCCACGCGCCGCCGCGGATCTTCGTCCGCCCCACGTCGAACAGCTCCGCCCACGGGTTCTTCAGCCCCAGGGCGGCGTCCGCCGCCATGATCCCTGCCAGCGTGCCGAACGTCGTGCCATTGCCCGCGTATCCGGTTCCGACGAACTGACCGGGGGATGTCTCACCGATGAACGGCAAGCCATCGTTGGTTTCGACGACCTGGCCGGACCAGTGATGCGTGACCTCGAGACCCGGGATGAGCGCCTTTGCCGCACCTTCGAGCGTCTCGAAGCAATGCTGCTCGGCCTCCACCTGTCCGGTCTTGTGATCGTTGCCGCCGAAGATGGCGATGTCGTGATCGGGCTGGGCGTCGATCCGCAGGTAGTGGTACGGATCCGCGGTATCCCAGAACAGCCGATCCGGGAGAACACCCTTGGCCACTCTCCCGGCGACCACGTAGGAAGTGTAGAGGTAGAGCTTGGTCTGCAGGAGCGTCGCGCTCGCCAGACCGGTCGTGCCCATCAACGGTGTATGCGTCGCAAGGACGACGTATTGACATGAGATGGTGTGGTCGCGGGCCTTGACCGACAACGGGTCATCCACGACTTCATCGCAGCCGGTCTCTTCGAACACGAACGACCCGTCGCCATCGACGATCGTTGACAGCGCCGCGAGATACTTCCCGGGATGCATTCGGGCCTGGCCGCCGAACACGACCCCCGGCAAGCCTACGAACGGCGCCTCCTCGACATACCTGGCGTTGAAGCCGAACTCGACGGAGAGCGCCGCTTCTTCCTGAAAATGCTTCATCTGCTGCTCGGTGGCCTGGCCGGGTGCGGCGTGTTTGACCCCGTCCACGAAGGTCCAGCTGCAGTCGATTCCCAGTTCACGCACGATCGAGTCGATCTGCGCGATCGCGGCATGACCGGCATCCCACACCGCCTGTGCGTGATCGCGTCCGAAGGTCCTGACGAGCTCGGTGAGGTCGAGGTCGGTTACCCAGGTGACGTGTGCCGTGGTGGCCATTGTGTCCACGCCGCCGACCCGCCGTCTGTCCAGCACCGCCACACGACGTCCCGCACGCTTGAGCAGGTAGGCCGCGGTCAGCCCGGTGATTCCGGCGCCCACCACGACCACATCTACATCTAAATCTCGGCTCAACCTGCCGTACCTGGGCATCTTGGTAGAGTCGGTCCAGTATGATTTCGTCTCGACTGCGTTCTTCATGGCTGAGCCCCCGCGTCCTCACTGCAACCCGCTCGCCATCGGCGTCATCAGGGAATCAGCAATGGCTAGGCTTCGACGCGGCACCAGCCTCTGGCTAGACGAATACAGCGGACCTCGTTTCTCGGCGCCGAAGCTTGCCGGCCGCCACGACGCAGACGTGGTTGTCATCGGCGCCGGCATCACAGGATGCGTAGCGGCGCAGCAGCTGGCGGCGCGCGGCCTGCGAGTGGTCGTGCTCGAAGCGGAGAAGATCGGGCGAGGCAGCACGGCGGCGAGCACCGCTCTTCTCATGCAGGAGCCCGATGTCGATTTCGGTGACCTCTCGGAGCGGTACGGGCGCAAGGCGGCGGCAAGCGTCTGGACGACGAGCCGGCGCGCCGTGCAGTCGATGATCCGGGCGATTGCGGGGTTCAGAATTCCGGCGGCCCTGCATCGCGTGCCTTCGGTCTATTTCACTCGCGACGAGAACGAGGCGCGAGCGCTCGCCCGGGAAGCACGTGCCCGGGTGCGAGCCGGTATCCACTGCAGGTGGCTGGATCCCGACGAACTGAGCGACCTCACCGGGATCCGAGCTGCGGGAGCGATCCTCACCCGGGGGGACGCCCAGGTGAACCCGTACGTCGCCTGTCTCGGCTTCGGGGCCGCCGCGCGGCGCACAGGCGCGCGCATGCACGAGCACAGTGCCGTGCGCCGGGTCGGGGCCCGCGGCTCACATGTCGACGTCGAAACGGAGCACGGTGCAGTGCGGGCGCGCTGGGCTATCGTCGCGACCGGCTATGCCACGCCGGAGTTCAAGCCGCTGGCTGGGCGGTTTCGCATGTCCCACACCTACGTGATCGCCACACCGCCGCTGCATGCCGGGCAGCGCCGGCGCCTCGGGCTCGGCGACGTGATGTTGTGGGACACGGAACGGCCGTATCACTACGGCCGATGGACCGCCGATCATCGCCTGTTGTTCGGCGGACGCGACCACCCGCGCAAGCGACGGACGAGTCCTGCCACGCTACGCAGGCGGACGGCAGAACTGACCGCCGATCTCATCGATCTCTACCCAACGGCGCGCGACCTGGCTCCGGAGTACGCCTGGGAGGGACTGTTCGCCACGACGCCCGACGGCCTGCCCTACATCGGCAGCCACGGCAGATACCCCCGGCACCTGTTTGCGCTCGGGTACGGCGGCAACGGAATGACGTTCGGCTTCCTCGCGGGTGAGATGCTCGCCCGCATGATCCGCGGCGTCGCGAAACCGGAAGACGAGTGGTTCCGGTTCAACCGGCGTGTTCGGTGAGATCGGGATCCGGGGGGGCCGCACTGCCTGAGATCAGGTCCTGGACGATCGCAATCAGCGCGTCGGGCGTGATCGGCTTGGCGAGATGCGCATCGAACCCCGCCTCCAACGCCCGGCGCCGGTCATCGGGCGCCGCGTATGCCGTCACGGCAAGCGCTGGAATCCGGAGGCTGGTGTCTTCACTGCGGCGGAGACGTCTGACCAGGTCGTATCCGGTGGCGTCGGGCATGCCGATGTCGGCAATCAGCACCTGCGGCTTTCGATCGGACGGTCCGAGCAGCAGCTGCAGCGCCTGCTCGGCCGAGGCGACCGACGAGACATCCGCCCCCGCGTGGTTGAGAGCGGCGATGAGCAATTCCCGGGCGTCGCGCTCGTCGTCCACCACCAGCACCCGGATCTGCCCCAGCTGAGGACTGTCTTTCGCGGCTGACGACGCCGCTGCCCGCGGCCTCGACGCACCAGTCAGCACCGGGAAGGACACCGTGAAGGTCGCGCCAAGGCCGTGGCCGGCGCTGGCGGCGGTCACGGTCCCTCCCTGCATCTCGACCAGCTGGCGCACGAGCGCGAGCCCAAGCCCCAGGCCGCTGTGCGTCCGGCTGGCCGACGAAGACGCCTGCCGGAACCGGTCGAACACGAATGGCAGGAACTCTGCCGGGATACCCTGTCCCGTATCTTCTACGCTGATGACGATGGAGCGTCCTGCGGTTGCGACGCGAATGTGAACGATGCCGCCGGAGGGGGTGAACTTGACGGCGTTGGAGAGAATGTTCCAGATAACCTGCTGAACTCGATCGGGATCCCCGCGCATGGACGGCACGTTGTCGCTCAGGCTGGTTCGAAGGGTGATGTCCTTGGCCGCCGCCGCAGGCGACACCACGTCAATCGCGGCCAGAGTCGCAGCGACTGGATCCACTTCGCCAATCTCGAGGCGGAGCTTGCCGCTGACGATTCGCGCCATGTCGAGCATGTCCTCGATCAGCACCGCCTGGGCCGCGGCGTTGCGATCGATGACTTCCAGCGCACGCTGCAGCGTGGCGGCATCGACGGTTCGCCCCTGCAGGATCCTCGTCCACCCCAGTACGGCGTTCAGGGGCGTCCGGATCTCGTGCGACAGGGTCGCGAGGAACTCGTCCTTCACTCGTGAGGTTTCCTCTGCCACCAGCCGCGCGCGCTCCGACGCCGCGATCTGGCGGCGAAGCTCCGCCTCGCTGTTCACCCGCTCGGTGACGTCGTCGATGACGGTGATCGTTCCGACGACGATCCCCGACTCGACCAGTGGCGCAATTCGCGCGCTCTGCGGTATCGGGGCAGCCGCTTGGTCCCGGGACAGGGGGATCGGCAGGAAATACTTGTGAAATCGTTGCGACAGCACCGTCGCTTCGCCGACGAGCGCCGCGCGATAGTGGCGGTCGAACCCGCGCTCGGCCAGCTCGGGGTACAGCTCGAACAGTTTCCGGCCGATGACTGAAGCGGCCGGCCGAGCGGTGTGCTGCTCGAGCCACCGATTCCAGCTGCACACGACCAGGTCAACGTCGGTCGCGAACACACCCTGATTGGCCAGCTCATCGAGCCAGCGCAACATCGCGGTGTTGAGGAGGGACGTGTGAGGGGACACGGCCGCTATCTGGTCTCCCAGGCTTCGAGCGAGCGAAGCAGCTTGTCGAGGGACGTGACGCTCAGCACGATCACCAGAAAGCCGGTCACCTCGGCATCCCGCAGACGGAACCCGGCATGGACGACGAGCGCGTACTGCAATCCTTCGCGATTGATCAGCAGCGACCCGAGCAGGCCGCGAAGCGTCTCGAGATTGAGGTGCGGAACCGAGAATGACACCTGGACGTTGAGAAGGTTCCCGAATGTGCCCAGGCAGGCGTTCAACAGGACGTTGCCGACCTCGGTGAGCACCTCCCGCGCGGAGGCGTCGACCGACAGCGGCAGCGGCGCCTCGTCGGTCAGCAGTTGCTTCAGCGTGCCGGCGGCCTCGTGGCTCAGGATCAGCAGCGCGTCCCCGGCAACCGCCCCGCTGAAAATCTGGTGGACCGTCGCGATGTCCTGCGCGACGACCCTGCCGAGCACCGTGTCGAGCATGGCGATCGGATGGATCGACACACTAGGCACTTCGAGCATGACCCGGTGCCCCGTCAGCTGAGAGAGCGACGACGCGGCGCGGCCAAACCCGATATTCAGGAGCTCGACGAGCGCATCGTGCTGGACCGGGGTCAGCTCCTTCACGCCGACTCTCCGAGCGCGGCGCGCACGGCGGCGATCAGCTCATCGGCCGCCACGGGCTTGTTCAGGAACGCGGTCGCGCCGGCGGCGGTGACCATGTCGCGGGAAGACGTCTGGATGTCGGCAGACAGCACGATCACGCGCGCCGCGGCGTCGAGCGCGCGCAGCTTCGTCAGCACGTCGATCCCGTACATTCCCTTCATGACCAGATCGAGCAGCACCAGATCCGGCTTGTCCACGAAGTAGCGTTCCAGCGCCGCCATCCCGTCCTCCGCCTCCAAGATGGTGTAGCCCGCACCTTCCAGGATGCGCCGCGTGCCTCGCCTGGCCAGCCCCGAGTCGTCGACGACCAGAATCGTGCGGCTCATGTGAGGTCCATTATGGCCCGCGCCATCCCTTCGAGGGGAACCATCGCATCGCTGAGCCCGGCTTCGACGACCGACCGCGGCATACCATACACGACACAGCTCTCCTCCGCCTCGGTCAGCACGCGTCCGCCCTGAGCTTTGATCCACGCCGCGCCTTCGCGACCGTCCGCTCCCATCCCGGTCATGACCACCGCGAGCACTCCGGACCCATACACTTCGGCTGCCGAACGGAACAGCACATCCACGGCCGGCCTGTGCGGGGTGTCCACGGGCCGGATGTCCAGGCTGGTACGAACGACACCGTCTGCGCCGCGGCGGAACAGGAGGTGTCGTCCCGCGGGCGCCAGGAACACCATCCCTCCGACCGCCTCCTCCCCACCCTTCGCTTCGACCACTTTCAGCGCGCAGAGCTCGTCCAGCTTCTGCGCGTACATCTCCGTGTAGCCAATCGGCATGTGCAGCACCAGTCCGACCGGTACGCGAAAGTCGGCCGGCAGCTGCGGGATCATCACCTTCAGCGCCTGGGGGCCGCCTGTGGAGGTGCCGACCACCAGCACTTCGGTCGCACTGCCGGGCCGGATCGCCGGCAGCTCGACCGGGACGGCCGCCTTTCCAGTCGCCGGCCGGGTCCGCAGGGGGGCCTGCGCGGCCGCTTTCACTTTCTCAATCAGCTCGTCGGCGACTTCGAGCAGCTTCTCGGTCGCGAGCGCCGTCGGCTTGTGCACGAAGTCGATGGCTCCGGCGTCCAGCGCGGCCAGGACCTGCTCGCCCGACTCGCTGGCGATGCTCATGATGATGATGGGCACCGGCCGCCGGGCCATTTGCTCACGCACGAATGCGACCCCATCCATCTGAGGCATGATGAGGTCGCACGTCACCACGTCAGGATTCAGTTCCGCGACCAGTTCCAGCGCCTCGGCACCATCACGTGCCGCGCCGACGACCTCGATGAAGGGGCTCCGCAGCAGCATCTGCTTGACGACCTTCCGCACGTAAGCGGAGTCGTCCACCACCACAACCCGGACGATGTTCATGCCTTTCCTTCCGCGGAGGCCGGCCGCTTCTCATACACGAAGGCGCCCGCGATTTCGGTCAGTTCGAAGCGATCGGTCACTCGCAGCAGCGACTCCGTCGCGCCGATGCAGAGGTAGCCCGGCGACGGCATGCGGTCGGCAAAGGTGTCAACCACCTGCCGCACCGCCGCGGGCGAAAAATAGATGAAGACGTTCCGGCAGACGATCACGTCGGCCGCCGCCCGCGGCTCGACCTCGGCCCGGTCCTTCAGGTTCACAACACTCCAGGAACGGACGCGGGCGTGAAGGCGGGGGGCGACGTACGACAGATCGCCGCGGCGTTCGAAGTAGCGCTCGCGGAGCGCCGGCGGCAGCGCGCGGAACGACCGCTCGCGATAAGCCCCGGCGCGGGCGCGTTCGACCATCGCCGGGCTGGCATCGCTGGCGTGGAGCTCGATATCAGCGCGGTCGAACCATCCGCCCTGCTCCAGGAGCATGGCGATACTGAGCGGCTCCTCGCCAGTGGCACAGGGCACGCACCAGATCGAGATGGGCCGGTTCGGCGCCTTCCGCGCCAGCGCCGGGACGATCGCATCAGCGATGGCGTGCAGCTGGTCCGCTTCCCGCCAGAAGTAGGTCTCCGGGACGCTGAGAGCATCCATGACTCGATGCCACTCAGCGGCAGGGTTGTCGTACTTCAGGAGGTAGTAGTAGTCGAGAAACGACTCGAACCCCCGCTCCGTCACCAATCCGCTCAGCCTGTCGGCCATCATGTCGCACCGTCCGTCGTCATAGAACACCCCGGTACGCTCGTGGATGAGATCCCGCAGCAGGGTCAGCGCATTGCGGGAGAGACCGAGGTGGTCGGCGTCGAAAGCCATGCGACAGCAACAGGGCGGCGGCCGTCAGGGGCGCCGATCAGGCCGCCTGCCGGTCAGCCGCAGCAAGGCTGAGGCCGCCGAGCGGCGGACCGTGGCCGATGGATCGCGCTGCGACAGCGCCTCCAGAGCGTCGCTCGCGTCCGCCGCACCGCTGCGCACCAGGGCGGCCACCGCCGCCTCGCGCACCTCTGCGGCCGGGTCGTCGAGTGCCGAAGCGATCAGCCGGGTCGCCTCCCTATCCCGGAATCGTGAGAGCGCGTCGACCGTTCCGCGACGTACCGCTTCCGAGCGATCGGCGAGCCCGAGGCCGGTCCGAGCGATGCACGACGGCGGCAGCTCTCCCAGCAGACCGACCGCAAGGCGCCTTCGCTCGGAATCGGCGAGCAGTCCTACCAGCGCGTCAACCCCCGCGTCGCTGCCGTCCGCTTCCGCCGCCGCGACCTGCCGCAGGCCGTCCATTGCGAGACGTACTACTGCCGGGTCGGCGTCAGCTGCGGCGGTCCACTCCAGGGTGGCGACCGCCCCGCTGCTGCCGTGCGCGATGAGCGCCCGCACCGCCGCGAGCCGGCGCGCCGGATCGTCGCTCTTCAGCGCCGCTTCCAGAGGCCGCAGGCCGGCGGCGTCGGCCAGGCGCCCCACGGCCACGAGCGCCGCGGCGGCGACGTCGGGTTCGTCGGCCTCGCACCATTCCTGCAGCCGGGACAGGACATCGGCGCCGCCGATCGCGGCCACCGCCTCGATCGCCGCGATCCGTACGTGAGGCCACGGATCGGACGCGGCCAGGCGGAGCAACGCATCGAGGCCCTCGGAATCCCGCAGCGAGGCCAGCGAGCGCGCTCCGTAGTACCGCACCCAGCCATCGCTGTCGGTCAGCGCATGCCGCAGCGCGGCCGCGCCTCGGGGATCCTCGACCCGCGACAGCGCACGAGCCGCGGCAGCCCGCGCGAGCGGCGTATCCTCCTGCAACGCCGCGATCAGGGTCGGGGTCACGCGTTCGTCGTCCAGGAACGGCAGGTGCTCGAGCGCCGCCCTGCGGACGGACTCGACCGGGTCGCGGGCGCGCGCCAGCAGCGCCGACGCCACCTGGGGATAGCCGAAATAGCCAGCGATGCGCACCGCGGACTCGCGCACGAAGTGATCGTCGCTCGCCAGGATCGCGGCGACGCGCTCCGGCATGAGCGGATGTCCGATCGAGTTGAGCGCACCAATGGCGGCCTGCCGCACCGCCGCGTCGCGATGCCCGATCAGTGTCAGGAGCGGCTCGAACGCGGCCGGGTCGCCGAGCCTGGCCAGGGCCCCCGCCGCAGCCACCACGACGGTCACGTCGTCCTCGAGCGCCGCCACCAGCGCCGGAGTGGCGGCGCGGTCGCCAACCCGACCGAGCGCTTCCACCGCAGCGACCCGCGTCGAAGGATCGTCGTCTTTCAGAACCGCCGACAAGAGCTCGATGACGCGGCTCCCGTGCCGAACCAGCGATTCGACCACGTGGGAACGCACGCCGGAGTTGCTGAGGAGCCGCACCAGCGCGCGATCCACGCCGGAGCCCCGTACCCATCCGAGCACGCGGATCACCGATGCCAGCTGGTCCCCTTCGGCCGAACGCAGGCTCTCGATCAAGTTGGCGGCGCCGGCCGCGGCGACGCCATCGCTGACCAATTCCGCCACGACAACCCCGGTCCCGTACTGATCCTCGGAACGCCGATAGATGGACACCAGCGCGTGCGCGGCCACGGCGGCAACATGCGGCTCGCCATTGAGCAACTCGACCAGAGGCGGCACGGCATCGTCATCACCCAGCACCCCGATCGCATCCACGATCGGCACCTGGAGGGAGGGGTCACGGAGCAGCGGGGTCAACCGGCTGAGGACGCCGGCGTCGCCAATCAGGGCAAGCGCATCGATGGCGGCGAAGGCGAGGAAGAAGTCCTTCGACTCGACAATCGCGGCGAGCGCCTCGACAGCGGCGATCGCGCCGAGGCGGCCGAGCGCCTCGATGGCATGGAAGCGGACGTTGGCGTCCGGGTCATCGAGAGCGTGCAGCAGCGCCTCCACGGCCGCGGCATTGCGCCGATCGCCGAGCGCCAGCGCTGCCTGAATGCGCAGATCCGGATCGTGGTGCTGCATCAGCGCCGTCAAGGGCGCGGTCACGTCCACGTCGACGATCGCGAGCAGCCTGAGCGCGCTGCTGAGCACGCCGAAATCGCGGTGCTGCTCGCGCAACGCATCGATGAGATCGGCGACGAGCTCCGGATCCGCCGAGCGGGCCAGTCCGGTCACGCCAAGGCGCCGCACCCGCCAGTCCTCGTGACCGAGCGTCTCGCGGAGCGCGTCCCGGGGGTCCACGTCCGCGCCGGCCTCAATCGACCGCGCGGCCTGCTGGCGGATCTCGAGATCAGGGCTCTGCAGCGCGAGCGAGAGCTCGCGCTCGGCGTCGAGCCGCGGAGTGACGTCCTCGACGGCGACCATCACGCCGACGACTGTCCCGTCCTCGCGCAGCGGCCCGAGCGTCACGCGCTGCTGCATCTGCGCGAATCGCGGAGACGGCGTCCGCGGCGGGCAGGGGAGCAAGTAATGATGGAAGGCGGGTGCGAGGATGTGGACCGAGCCGGAGGTCAACACCTCCTCAAAGCGGGCAAGCAGACCGCGACCCTCGAGATCGGGGATCAGCTCGGTTATGTGTCGCCCGCGTGCGCGGTCCGCCGCGATACCCGTCGCCGTGGCAACCCAGTCATCCCACACCCGGACCCGGAGGTCCATGTCCGTGGTGAAGATGCCAATATCTTTCCCGGTGTTCATCAGGGCTCAGCGCGAGCCACTGCTGGATCCGCCGCGCCCGGGAATCGCCCTGGCTTTCCCGACGCTATCGGTCAGCGCCTGCGCCTCTTCCAGCAGGCGTGACATGCTGCCGCGCGTCTCCTGGACACCTGCCGCGTTGCGATCGGTAATGCGGCGAACGTCCTCGAGCTGCGCCAGGAGCGATGCGGAGACCGACGAGTGCTCCTTGTTTGCCCGCGTGATTTGCTTGATCTGACGGGCGGTGCTGGCGGCGACACCGCTCATCTCCTGGACCGCCCTCGACTGCTCGGCGAGCGCCTTGGCGGCTTCGCCGGTCTGCTGGCGCATGCTCGCGGCCGCGGCGGCGATCTGGGACGTGGCCGTCCCCTGCTCGGCGAGCGCTTTCGAGGCTTGGACCGCCTGCCGTGACACCACTCCGGCACTCTTGGCAATCTGCTCCGACGCCACCACCTGTTCCGAGAGCGCGCGGGCCGTCGTCGCCGCTCCGCGGCGCATCGAGCCGACCGCCGTGGTGACTTCGGCGGCGCTCTTGGCCTGTTCCGCCGTGGCCTTACGCACCGCGACCGCCAGCCGGCTGGCGCTCTGCGCCGCCTTGATGATGTCGCGGGAGGCACGGCCCTGTTCCTCGACGGCTTTGGCGACTTCCTGCGCGGTCTTCCGCATCTGGCCGGTCGCCTGCACGATTGAGGCCGCGGTCGTCGCCTGTTCCGCCGTCGCCGTCGCGACTTGCCGTGCCTGCTCTGCGGTGGAGGCGACCGCGGTCACGGCATTCTGGGCCGCTTGCCGCTGTTCCTCCGACGCCCGGGTGATCTGAGACACGACTCCGGCGGTCTCCGTCAAGCCGCTCAAGATCTTCTTGAGCCCGGTGCCGCCTGCCTCCGCGAGCGCGTTGCTCTCGTCGGCGATGCGCAAGCCGTTGTTCGAGGCCCCCACCGCGTCCTGAGAGACTTCCTGGAGCGCCTTGATGATGGCGGCGATGTCGGCCGTGGCCTTGGCCGAGCGATCGGCCAGATTACGGATCTCCTCCGCGACGACCGCGAACCCGCGGCCGGCGTCGCCGGCGCGGGCGGCCTCGATGGAGGCATTGAGCGACAGCAGATTAGTGCGCTCGGCGATGCGGTCGATGGTGTCGACGATCGAGGTGATGTCGCTGGTGCGCTTGCCCATCTCACGCATCACGCCGGCCGACTGCACCAGCGTCTCGCGCAGCCGCGAAATCCCGGCGATCGATTTCTGGACGATCGCCGCGCCTTCTTCGGCTTCGCGGGTCGCGCGCACGGTCACGTCGTCGGCCTTGCGGGCGAGCCCGGCCACGGACTGGCTCGCACGCTCCATCTCGGTGGCGCTGGTCGCGGCATCGCTTGCGGCCTCGGTGATCCGGCGGCCCGACTGGGCCACCGCCTGGACCGAGCGCGACATCTGTTCGATCGCGGCGGAGTTCTGCTCGACCGCGGTCGCCAGGCCCTCGGTCATGGCGCCCACTTCCTCGATCGATGCCGCCAGCTCGTTGATCGAGGATGAGGTCTCTTCGGCCGTGGCCGCAAGATCGTCGGCGTTGCCCGAGACGCCCTTGATCGACTGCGCCATCTGCTCGATCGCCGCGCCGGTCTGGGCGATCGCGCTGTTCAGCGATTCGGTGTCCTGGCTGACGCTTTTCACCGACGAGGCCATCTCCGCGACGGACGTCGTCACGTCCTCGGCCGATGACGCCATCTCCTGCACGAGCGACGTCACGTTCTGCACCGATCTCGTCGTTTCTTCCGCCGCCACCGCGGTCTCCGTTGCCGACGAGGCCAGGCTCGCCGAGTTCGCGGTCACCTGATCGATCGACGCCGACACCTCGGTGACCGCGGAGACGAGCTGGTCGGTCGCCGTCGCGATGGTTTCCGCCTGCCCGGCGGTCTCGCCGAGCGACGCAGACATCTGGTTGAGCCCGGTCAGCGCGTCGTCGAGGGATCGCACCTGTGAGGTCGCGCCGTGCGCCACCTGGTCGGAGAGGCGGACGATCTCGCCGGCGGCTTCCGTGACCCGCAGCGCCCGGTCGAAGGCGGCCTGCGTATCGAATGCACGCGCGCGATGACCGTTGCCCCGCCCGTTCGCCTGTCCATTCCGGCTAGCCATGATGTCTCCCTGCCATTACTGCGCGGTTCCGACGTCGTCGGCGAGCACCGCGGCCGAAACGTTCAATACTTCCGACAAATCCAGGATCAGAATCATGCGGTCGCCGAGCGTGGCGATGCCGCGCAAGTACTTCCCGCTCAACCCCACCAGCCCTTCGCCCGGAGGATGAATCGCCGCCGGAGGAATCACCAGGAACTCGCGGGCCGCATCGACCAGCAGCCCGGTGCTCCGGCCATCATGACGTACCACCAGCAGGCGGGTACGAAGGTCCGGCGCAATCCGCTCGAAGCCGAACCGCACGCGAAGATTCACAGCGGGAACGACCTCGCCTCGCGAGAACACCACCCCCTCGACCGTCGCCGGCGCGTTCGGGACGGGGGTGATCTGGTCCACCATCTCGACGTGCGAGACCATTTCGGTGGGAAGGGCGTAGGCGGTCCCGGCCAGGCTGAAGACGATGTAGTTGTCGGTCATGCCGCGCTCCCGGCGCGTGGCGAGCCGTTCCGCATGGCCGCGGCGTGGCCATGGGGCTCACCACGCCGACCCGCCACGAGCAGCGAAGCCAGGTCGAGAATCAGCACGACCCGCCCGTCACCCAGATCGGTCGCACCCGAGATGCCCGCGATCTTGATGATCGGGTCTGCGATCGCGCGGACCACGATTTCACGCTGCCCGCGCACCCGATCGACAATGATGCCGGCCGCGGCATGGCCGACGCCGGCGACGAGCACGTGCAGGGGATTCCGCGGCCGTGCGTCGAGCCCGAATGCGTCCGCGAGCCGCAGCAGCGGCAGCACGCCGTCCCGGTGGCGAACGATCTCATTGTTCTCGAACCGACGCACCGCGTCGGGATCCACCTCGATCACCTCGCGCACGGCGGACTGCGGCACTGCGAACGTCTGATCGCCGACGACCGCGATGATCGCATCCGTGATCGCCAGCGTCAGGGGCAGTTCGATCACGAACCGGGTGCCCTGGCCTGGTACGCTGTCCACGGTCATCGACCCGCCGAGCTCGCGAACCGTCGTGCGGACCACGGCCATGCCGACGCCGCGGCCGCTGCCCCGGTCGGCGGCGTCCCGGGTCGAGAACCCGGGCGCGCACAGGATCGCGAGCAGTGCTTCTGGATCGAGATCGCCCTCGGGAACCGGCAACCCTGCCACGGCCGCGCGGTGCCGGATCGCGGCGGAGTCGATGCCACGGCCGTCATCGATGATCTCAATCACCACGACCTCGCCGACCGTTGCGGCGCTCAGCGTCAGCGTGCCGTCCTCCGATTTGCCTCCGGCGCGGCGCTCGGCGACCGTTTCCAGGCCGTGCGCGACCGCGTTCCGGACGAGGTGGAGAATCGGATCCATCATCCGTTCGATCAGGAACTTGTCGATCTCGGTGTGCTGCCCCGCGATCTCCAGCTTCACCCGCTTGTTCATCTCGCGCGCCAGATCCCGGACCACGAACGGCATGCGCCGGAAGATCTCTCCAATCGGCACGAGCCGGACGCGCATCACCCCTTCGCGAAGATCCCGGAGATGACGCTCGATCGCGAGGCTGTTCTCCTGCACCGCCCGCCACTCGACGGCGGGCACATGCCGCTCGACGCGCGAGAGCGCCTCGCCGAGGCGCGCGCGGGTAATCACGAGGTCCCCGATCATCCGCATCAATTCGTCGAGCCGCGCCAGATCGACGCGCACGAAGTGCGACGGTGCCACCGGTCCGCTCATGGCGGCGTCACCGGCGGCAGCCGTCTCGGGGGCGACCGCCGGCGGCGGCTCGACAACGGAGAGGGGCTCAATCGTCACTCCCTGGGCCGCCCACTGCGGGTCATCCGGATCCAGATCTCCGCTCACCACGAACTCGAACGCGATGCCGCCCTGTGGATCGATCTGCGGCGTCGCCTGAACGATCTCGCCCGCTTCGCGGAGGCGGGCACGAATCCGGTCCACCGTGATGCCGGCGCTGGCGCGTTCCGACGACGGCGAAAAGCGCACCAGCCAGCGGGCTGACTCCGGCGCGTCGGCACCGGGCTGGGCGGCCGGACCCGCCGTGAGACTTTCGCCTCCTGTGAGCGCGGTCAACTGCGCGACGACCTCGGCGATCGACGGCGCCGGCCTGGCGAGGCGGCGCGCGGCGATGACCCGCTCCAGCACGTCCACCGCCACGACCAGCGTGTTCAGACCCGCCACGCTGAACAGGCCGCCCCCCCTGAGTATCCGGAGGTAGCTCTCGAGATGGTGCGCGAGCTCCTCCGCCTCGCGCAGCTCCACCATCCCGGACAGTCCCTTCACCGAGTGGAAGCTGCGGAAGAGCTCTTCGAGGAGATCGGGCGCAACCGCGCGGCGGCCGGCATCCGGCTCGACCTGCAGCAGAATCCGGCGCACCTCGGTCAGGTGTTCGTCGCACTCCGCGAAGTAGTCGTCCATGAACTCCGCGAGGAAGTCCGAACCGCCCGGCTCATTGCCCGACATGCGCCCCTCCCGGAGAGGCCGGCGGCGCGCCGGCGAGGAGCCGCCCGACCCGCTCGGACAACTCGTGCGGAACGAACGGCTTGGTCATGTAGTCCGTGGCTCCGGCGGCAACGGCCGCCTCCCGGCTCGACTCGTCGCCGCGCGTCGTGAGCACGATCACCGGGAGCGCCTGCAGCCGTGGGTGGCTTCGCACGAACTTCAACACTTCGAGTCCGTGAAGGTCGGGCATGTTGAGGTCGAGGACCATGAGCGAGGTCGGGTGGAGCGTCAACTGTTCGATCGCCTCTAGCCCGCTGGCCGCCTCGGCGAAGCTGGCCGCGACCGCGGACAACGACGCCTTCACCATCCGGCGGATGGTCGGCGAGTCATCGACAATCAGGATTCGGCTCATCGTGCTTGGAGTCCGACGGTTTACGCAGTCGCCCGTCGCTGCACACCACCGCGCAGACGACGTCTGATTAGACCGACGCGCGCTTATCGGCTCCGCAGCGGCGGAGGTGCAGCCGCCGTCAATCGGCGCGTGCCGGAGCTACTTCGGCCAGTTCCGCCACCGCGCCGACCAGCCGGGGCACATCGACCGGTTTGCTGAGATGCCGTTGAAAGCCCGCCGTGAGCGCGGCATCCGCGTCCTCGGCTCTGGCATAGGCGGTCAGGGCAATGGCAGGGACATTCCCGCCCTCTGTGTCAGCGAGCGCGCGGACCCGCCGGATCAGCGTATACCCATCCTCCTCCGGCATCCCGATGTCGCTGACCAGGACGTCCGGCCGCCATTGCGTGAACCGCGCGAAGGCCTCCGACGTCGCGCTCGCGGTCGCCACCGTCGCCCCCTGATTCTCCAGCAGCTGACAGAGCACGTTCCTCGAGTCCCGATCGTCGTCCACGACGAGCACCGACACGCCCTCGAGGCTGGGCAACTCCTCGAGACGGGAATCCGCGACCGTGGAGGGCGCGGGTTCGGCCGGATCGGCGTCGGCCTCGAGTTCCAGGCTGACCGGCAGCACGATGGTGAAGGTCGTGCCCTGATCCTCGCCAGGACTCTCGGCCTTCACGGTGCCGCCATGCAACTCGACGAGATAGCGGACAATCGCCATGCCGAGCCCCAGGCCGCCGTGGCGGCGCGTGGCTCCGGGATCCGCCTGGCTGAAGCGATCGAAAACGAACGGCAGGAACGGCGCGGGAATGCCGATGCCGGTGTCTTCGACCGCGAGCACCACTTCGTCGCCGCGGCGTTCCAGCCGCACGGCCACGCGCCCTTCGCGCGGCGTGAACTTCACGGCGTTCGACAGCAGGTTCCACGCGATCTGCTGGAGCCGATCCCGATCGCCGACGATCGGCTCGATCTCCTCGATCCTGCGCTCAATCGTCAGCGCCTTCGCCTGCGCCGCGAGCGAGACGGAGTCCAGGGCCGCCTCGATCACCTCGCGCAGCGGCACCCGGCCAAGCTTCAGCCGCAGCTTGCCGCCGATGATTCGCGAGACGTCGAGGATGTCCTCGATCAGCTGCGACTGCGCCAGGGCGTTGTTGCGGATGATGCCGATGGCCCGCTCCGTCATCGCGCTGTCGCCCTTGCCGGAGGTCAACAGGAACGACCACCCGAGAATGGCGTTCAGCGGCGTCCGCAGCTCGTGCGACAGCGTGGCCAGGAACTCGTCTTTCAGCCGGTTGACCGCTTCGGCGCCGGCGCGCGCGCGCCGCTCGCTCTCGAGCAGCGTCAGCCGCTCGGTCTCGATCCGCTTCCGTTCGTCGACTTCCTCCTGGAGCAGCTGATTGGCTTCGGCGAGCTCGCGGGTCCGCGCGCGCACGCGATCTTCCAGCTCCTCCTGCGCGTGCAGGAGCGCCTGCCGCTGACGTTTGAGCGCCTCGCGCTTCAGGTACAACTCGACGAAGACCGCGACCTTCGACTGCAGGATCTCGGGGCTGAACGGCTTGAACAGATAGTCGACGGCGCCAACCGAATACCCGCGGAACACGTGGGCGTCGCTGCGGTAATTGGCGGTCAGGAAGATGATCGGCGTTTCCCGGCTGCGCGCCCGCGAGCGGATCAGCTCCGCCGTCTCGTACCCGTCGAGGTCGGGCATCGCCACGTCGAGCAGGATCAGGGCGAAGTCGTGCTTCAGGACCTCCTTCAGCGCAGCCCGGCCGGACGAGGCGCGGACCAGGTTGCACGAGGAGTTCACGAGGATCGCCTCGAGGGCCAGCAGGTTCTCCTCGTGGTCGTCGACGAGCAGGACATCGACCTGCTCGGTCATGCGCGGGTCCCCTGCACCAGTGTCACCAGATGGTCTCCGATCCGTTCGAGCGGCAGCACGTAGTCTACCGCCGTGGCGGCGAGCGCCGCCGCCGGCATGGTGCGACACTCGGCCGTGGCCGGGTCCTCGACGATGGCTCGACCGCCCTGCGCCTTCACCGCGGCCAGGCCTTCGGCGCCGTCGGCGCTGGCGCCGGTCAGCAGCACGCCGAGCAGCGCCTCGCGGTAGGCGTCGGCCGCGGTCTGGAAGAGCACGTCGATGGATGGGCGGGCCGCCCGCACCGGCCCGTCGGTCGAGAGCGCCACCCGTCCCGGCTCCTCGATCATCAGATGGTAGTCGGCCGGCGCGAGGTAGATCCTGCCGGGCTCGAGCGCCATCTTGTCCTCGGCTTCCACGACCGTCAGCGGCGTACTCTGCTGGAGCAGCTTCGCCAGCCCGCTCCCGGCCGGGCTCAGCGTCCGGTGCTGGACGACCGTGACCGGCACGCGGAATTTCTCCGGCAGCCCGCCGAGGACTTTCGTCAACGCGTTCAACCCACCGAGGGACGTCCCAATCACCACCAGTTCCGGCGGCTTCATAGGACCCGCCGGTACAGCTTTTCCCCGGCAACCAGCGGCTCGTACATGTGTTCCTGCGGCATGAACCGCAGCGACTCGCGCGAGCCGAGCCCCAGGATCCCGAACATCGCGAGGCTGGCGTGAAACAGGTTGTGCGTACGCTCCTGCAGGCCGCGATTGAAATAGATCATGACGTTGCGGCACAGGATGACGTTGAATTCATTGAACGGCGCGTCGCTGACCAGGTTGTGCTGCGAGAACACGATGTTGCGCTGCAGCGCCGGACGCAGAATCGCATAGTCGTAGCGCGCGGTGTAGTACTCGGAAAACGACCGCTGCCCACCGGCGTACTGGTAGTTCTGGGTGTACTTCTGCATCAGCTCGGCAGGATAGATCGCCTCGCGGGCCTGCCGCAGGGAAACGTCGTTGATGTCGGTGGCGTAGATCAGCGACCGATCGTACAGGCCTTCTTCCTCGAGCAGGATGGCCAGTGAATACGCCTCTTCCCCGAGCGAACAGCCGGCCTGCCAGATGCGGATGAACGGGTAGGTGCGCAGGACCGGAACCGCTTGCTGCCGGAACGCCAGGAAGAAACTCGGATCCCTGAACATCGCGCTGACGTTGACCGAGATCCCGTTGAGGACACGCTCCCAGCACCGCCGATCGTGCAGCACCCGATCCTGCAGCGCACTGATGGTGAGAACGGCCTCCTGCTTCATGAGGTTGGCAATCCGCCGCCGCATCGACGTCTTCGCGTAATCACGAAAGTCGTAGCCGTGGAGGCGGAACACCGCCTCGAGCAGCAGGTCGAGCTCCAGGGCCTCGACGTTCTCGCTCTCGACGCCCTCCGCGGGCGACCTTACCGGGACAGCCATACCCGGAGCAGCGAGACGAGTTGTTCGGTGTCCACCGGTTTGGTGATGTAGTCCGAGGCGCCGGCCTCGACGCACTTCTCGCGATCGCCTTTCATCGCCTTGGCGGTGAGGGCGATGATCGGGAGAGCCCTGAATTGCGGGAGCGAGCGGACCTGGCGCATCGCTTCGTAGCCATCCATCTCCGGCATCATGACGTCCATCAGGACCACGTCGATGTCGGGCACCTCCTCCAGTTTTCGGATGCCGTCGTTCCCGTTCTCGGCATATTCCACTTTCATGTCGTGCTGCTCGAGGACGCTGGTCAGCGCAAAGATGTTCCGGATGTCATCGTCCACGATCAGCGCCTTGCGCCCGGCGAGCGACGGATCGTGCTGGTGGAGCTGTTCGAGCATCTTGCGCTTCTCGGCCGGCAGGCTGCTCTCCACCCGGTGGAGGAACAGCGCGGTCTCGTCGAGCAGCCGATCCGGAGACTTCACGTCCTTGATGATGATGGTCTCGGCGAACCGGCGCAGCTCGGTCTCCTGCTTCTTGGTCAGTTCCTTCCCGGTATAGACGATGACCGGGATCTGCGCCAGCTGCGGGCTTTCCTTCATCTTCTCCAGCAGCTCGAAACCGGTCATGTCCGACAGGCCGAGGTCGAGCACGAGGCAGTCGAAGCTCTGGCTCTCGAGCGCGGACAGCGCCTCGGCACCGGTCGCCACCGCGGTGCTCTGGACGTCGCCGTTCCCGATCAGCTCGACGATGCTCTGCCGCTCGACGTCGTTGTCCTCGACGACCAGCAGGCTCTTGACCTTGCGATCGATGAACCCGGTCAGCGAGGCGAAGGCGGCTTCGAGCGCCTCGCGCTCCACCGGCTTGGCGAGGTGAGCCATCGCCCCGAGCCGCATGCCACGTTGCGCCTCTTCCATCAGCGAGATGATGTGGACCGGAATGTGGCGGGTCGCCGGATCGTGCTTCAGGCGATCGAGCACGGTCCAGCCGTCCATCACCGGCAGGTTGATGTCGAGGGTGATGGCGTCGGGCTGATAGTGCCGGGCCATCGCCAGGCCGACGTCGCCGCGGGTCGCGGCCAGGCACTTGAAGCCCTTCTCCCGGGCCATGTCCATCAGGATGTTCATGAACGACAGGTCGTCCTCGATCACCAGTACGACCCGGTCTTCGTCCGTGATCGCGTCGCGATCGTCCTGGACGTCGCCCTCGGCCAGCAGCGACTCGTCGATGTAGTGGACCGTGCGCTCGGCCGCCCGCCGGACCGCAGCTTCCGTGCGCTGGTAGGAGGGCCGCTGCGCCAGCGATTCGACCGGCTGGTACACCGCGGGCAGATAGAGCGTGAACGTGCTACCGATGCCGACATCGCTGACCAGCCGAATCTCGCCGCCCAGCAGCCGGGCGATCTCGCGGCTGATCGACAGCCCGAGGCCGGTGCCGCCGTACTTGCGGCTGGTGGAGCCGTCGGCCTGCTGGAACGGCTCGAAGATGATGCGGTGCTTTTCGGGGTCGATGCCGATGCCGGTATCGGTCACGCGGAACGCGACGACCGCCGGCGCCTCGGAGAGGCCGCGGTGGTCGCGGCTCCACCCGTCCTTCGCCAGCGCCACATCGAGCCTGACCGATCCGCGCTCGGTGAACTTGAGCGCGTTCGACACCAGGTTCTTCAGCACCTGCTGCAGGCGCCTCGGGTCGGTCTCGACCGTCGACGGCAATCCCGCTGCCAGTGAAACCTGGAAGTCGAGACCCCTGCTGATCGCGATCTCCCGGAATGCCCGCTCCACGTGCCCCTGCAGCTCGGCGAGGATTACCGGTTTCACGTCGATTTCCATCGCCCCCGATTCGATCCGTGACAGGTCGAGGATCTCGTTGATCAGCTCGAGCAGATCCGCGCCGGACGAGTGGATCGTGCGGGCGAATTCCACCTGCTTGTCCGAGAGATTGCTCTCGCTGTTCTGCGCCAGCAGCTTCGAGAGAATCAGCAGGCTGTTGAGCGGCGTCCGCAGCTCGTGCGACATGTTCGCGAGGAACTCGGACTTGTACTTGGAGGTGACCTCGAGCTGCTCGGCCTTCTCCTCGAGCGAGGTCCGCGCCTGCTCGATTTCCCGGTTTTTCTTCTCCACCTCCATGTTCTGCTTCACCAGGAGCTCGGCCTTCTCTTCGAGCTCCTCGTTGGTCTGCTGCAATTCCTCCTGCTGCTGCTTGAGCCGCTCCTCCGACGCCTGGAGCGTGCGCGCCTGGGCCTCGAGCCGCGCGTTGGTCTCGGTCAGCTCCTGCTGCCGCGTCTGCAGTTCCACGGCGAGCGACTGCGACTGCTTCAGCAGCTCCTCCGTCCTCATCGTCGCCGTGATCGTGTTCAAGACGATGCCGATGCCTTCGGTGAGCTGGTTCAGGAAGGTGAGGTGGATGTCGCTGAAGCGGTAGAACGAGGCGAGCTCGATCACCGCCTTGACCTCCCCCTCGAACAGCACCGGCATGACGACGATGTTCATCGGCTTGGCTTCGCCGAGGCCGGAGCTGATCTGGACGTAGTCGCCCGGCACGTTGGTCAGCAGGATGCTCTGTTTCTCGAGCGCCGCCTGGCCGACCAGCCCCTCGCCGGCCTTGAACCGGTTCGCCAGGCTCTTGCGCTCGGTGTAGGCGTAGCTGGCGAGCAGCTTCAGCTCGGGCTCACCGTTCGACGAGTCGTTGACGTAGAACACGCCGTGCTGCATCGAGACGAGCGGAGCGAGCTCGGACAGGATCATGCGCGACACCGTGATCAGGTCGCGCTGGCCCTGCAGGAGGCGCGTGAATTTCGCGAGGTTGGTCTTCAGCCAGTCCTGCGCGGTGTTCTTCTCGGTCGTGTCGCGCAGGTTGAAGATCATCTCGTTGATGTTGTCCTTCAGCGCCGCGACTTCGCCTGCCGCCTCGACGTCGATCGACCGTGACAGGTCGCCCTTGGTGACGGCGGTCGCCACCTCCGCGATGGCGCGGACCTGGGTCGTGAGGTTGGCGGCAAGGCGGTTGACGTTGTCGGTCATGTCGCGCCAGGTGCCGGCGGCCCCGGGCACCGACGCCTGGCCGCCGAGCTTTCCTTCGATACCGACTTCGCGCGCCACCGTCGTGACCTGATCGGCGAAGGTCGCCAGCGTGTCGATCATCCCGTTGATCGTTTCCGCGAGCTGCTCGATCTCCCCCTTGGCTTCGAGCACCAGCTTGCGGCGCAAGT
>Ga0209382_10001898_pt1 | contig 31605 bp, 25 predicted proteins | sample SoiMetdeltSBSDD5_FD_187599 | JGI IMG/M metagenome (GOLD analysis project Ga0209382, IMG submission 187599) | Bulk soil microbial communities from a Populus tree surrounding site in Tennessee, USA - Soil MetaG P. deltoides SBSDD5 (SPAdes) (version 2) | ecosystem: Environmental > Terrestrial >...
GGCCGGCCGTCCCGCGGACGCCCTTCCGGCGGTGGAGGCGGCCAACGCGTTCTCGTGGAACGTCGATCCCTGGCTGGCCCTCGAGGTGGCCTGGCGCGAGCTGCCCCCGCCCGTCGCGGACGAGATGCGCCTCGGGGCCGGGGACTACGGCGCGGCGCGGGGGTTCTCGAATCCGTTTCGCGGCCATCGCTGGACGCGCCACCGCGCCTGGCTGCGCCTGCGTCCGACCACGGCCGCGCCGGCCTACGACGTGACTCTCTGGATGGGGTCGCCGGAGCCCTCGCCGCTGGAGGCGCCCGTCGTCCGCGTCTCGACGCCCGATGGAGCGGAGACCCGGTTCACGCTCGCCCGCGCGGTGGCGCCCTTCCAGCTGCGTGCCCGCCCCGACGCGAATGGAGTGGTGACCCTGCGCCTCGACGCTCCCACCTGGAACCGCCGCCCCGAGCCCGCGGAGCAGGGAATCCTCGTGGAGCGCATGGTGGTCAACCCCGTCCCCGTGCCCGTCTCCGCTCCCGTCCGTTGAGCCGACCAAGCCCGCCGGGGTGATACGATCCCTCTGGATGATCGTCCTCCTCGCCCTCCTCCTGGCCGGTCCTCCCCTTCAATCGATCCCATCCCCGCCGGAGATGCGCGGCCTCTGGGTCGTGCGCACGGGCCTCCTGAGCCCGGAGTCGGTGGATCAGGTGGTGGACGGGGCGGCCCGCGCCGGGATCAACGCGCTCTTCGTGCAGGTGCGCGGCCGTGGCGATGCCTTCTACACGTCCCGCGTGGTGGAGCGCAGCGAGCTCCTGCGTGGCCAGGCCGCGGACTTCGATCCCCTCGGGCGCCTGCTCGCGCGTGCGCGCCGCCGCGGCCTCCAGGTGCACGCGTGGGTGAACGTGCTCCTGACCGCGCACGCCGGGATCCCTTTGCCGTCCGCGCATGTCGCAGTGCGTCATCCGGAATGGCTCATGGTGCCGCGCGAGGCGGCGCGAGACGCCCTGGGCGCGCGCCCCCCGGATCTCATTCCCCTGATCGAGCGCTACCGCGATCCGAGCGACGCCGAAGGCCTGTACCTCTCGCCCTCCGCGCCCGGGGTGGCCGTCCATCTCGAGCAGGTCGTGTCCGAGCTCGTGCGTGCCTACGCGGTGGACGGATTGCACCTCGACTTCGTGCGCTATCCGAGCTCCGATTACGACTGGTCGCGCGCGGCCCTCGAAGGCTTCGCGGCCACGCGCAACGGCCGGGATCTGCTCGCGGGGCCGGCCCTCGACCCGGAGGGCTGGGGCGACTATCGGCGGGCGGCCCTCGACTCTCTCACCGTGCGCCTGAGCGCGGTGGCCCGTCAGGCGCGTCCGGGGATCCTCGTCTCCGCGGCGGTGGTGGCGGAACAGGCCCAGGCGCTGTACCACCACTACCAGCCCTGGCCGTCCTGGATGGCACGCGGCGTCCTCGACGCCGTCTGCCCCATGACCTACACGCCCGACACGAAGGTCTTCCGCGCCCAGGTCGCGCAGGCCCGCGACAAGCTGGGCGCGTCCGCGTCCCTCTGGGCCGGCGTCGGTGCCTGGAGGCTCCCCCTGGGCAGCGTGGTCGAGAAGATCCGCACGGCGCGCGAAGCGGGCGCGTCCGGCGTGGTCCTCTTCTCGCACGAGTCGTTCGAGGGCGCGGACCTCGATCGCCTGCGCACGGATGCCTTCTCCGCGCTCGCGGCCGCGCCGGCCGCGGGCGAGCCAGGGGGACGGGCGCATCGATGAAGGGCGCCCGCGCCGCCCTCGTCGTCCTGGCCTCGCTGGCCGGGGCGCAGGCCTTTGCCCCGGGCGACGTGGACGCCAGGCCGGCGGCGCCCACGCACGGCTGGGCGCAGCGCACGCTCGCGCGCCTGAGCCTCCACGACAAGGTCGCGCAGATGATCGGCGTGCGCGCGTTCGGCCTCTATCAGCACCGCCGCTCGGAGGACTTCCAGGCGCTGCTGGACCAGGTGCGCCGGCTCAAGGTCGGGTGCGTGGTGGTGTTCGAGTCCGAGGTCGGATCGCTGCCCACCCAGATCAACGCCCTGCAGCAGGCCTCCGACGTGCCGCTGCTCATCGCCGCGGACATGGAGCGCGGGATGAACTTCCGCATCCGCCGCGGCGTGGTGCCGCTGCCGAGCGCGATGGCGCTGGGCGCGACCCGATCGGAAGAAGACGCGCGCTTCACCGGCCAGGTGACGGCCCGCGAGGGGCGCGCCCTGGGCGTGCACTGGGCGTTCGCGCCCGTCGCGGACGTCAACAGCAATCCCGCCAACCCGATCATCAACGTACGCTCGTACGGCGAGGACCCCGAGCTCGTGGGCCGGATGACGGCCGCCTTCGTGGCCGGAGCCCACGAAGGGGGCCTCCTGGCCACGGTCAAGCACTATCCGGGACACGGCGACACCGCGTCCGACAGCCATCTCCAGCTGGCCACCATCAGCGGCGATCGCGAGCGGCTGGACCGCGTCGAGCTGCGCCCGTTCCGCGATGCCATCGCGGCCGGGGTGGACGCGGTGATGCTGGGCCACATCGCGGTGCCCGCGCTCGACCCGAGCGGAGCGCCGGCGACCCTCTCCGAGCCCATCGCGGGCGAGCTGCGCCGGGGCCTCGGCTTCCAGGGGCTCGTGGTCACGGACGCCATGGAGATGCAGGGAGTGCGCGCGGCCTGGACGGGCGAGGCCGCGGTGCGGGCCGTGCGCGCGGGCGCGGATTTCATCCTGCTCCCCCCGGATCCCGACGTGGCCATCCAGGCCATCGTGCGCGAGGTGCGCCAGGGGCGCCTGCCCGTCTCGCGCATCGACGAGTCCGTCCTGCGGATCCTGCAGGCCAAGGAGCGCCTCGGTCTCGACCGCAAGCGCCTCGTCGACACGACGGCCATGGAGGCGGTGGACCGGCCCGAGGACGTGGCCCGCGCTCTCGACGTGGCCCGGCGGTCGATCACCGTCCTGCGCAACGAAGGCGGGGTCCTGCCCCTCATGGCCGAGCGGCCGCTGCGCATCCTGCACCTCGTCCTGTCCAGCGACGCGCGCAACGACGCCATCGCCGGCATACCGGAAGCGGAGCTCGCGCTCCGCCGCATCCCGACCCAGACGTTCGTGCTCGGCCCGGAGGTCGCGGCGGACACCGCGGCCCGGATCGTGGCCGCCGTGCCCGGCTACACCCACGTGATCGCGTCCGCGTTCGTGCGGGTCAGCGCCTACAAGGGGAACGCGGACATGGCGGAGAGCCACGCGCGGCTCTTGCGCGACCTGCAGGCGGCCGGCCGCCCGGTGGTGCTGCTGTCCTTCGGCAGTCCCTATCTGCTGCGGCAGGTCCCGTCCGTCTCCGCCTACGTGAGCGCGTACGGCGCCGCCGATTCGAGCCAGCGCGCGGCGGTGGGCGCGGTCTTCGGAGAGTATCCTGTGAGCGGGAAGGTTCCGGTCTCGCTTCCCGGATTCTATGCATTCGGCGACGGGCTCCAGATCCCGAGGCACGAGATGACCCTGCGCGCGGCCGCCCCCGCGGAGGCCGGGTTCCGTCCCGATGGCCTGGCCGAGGTGGATCGCGTGGTGGAGGCGGCGGTGGCCGCGCACGCCTTCCCGGGCGCGGTCCTGGCGGTGGGCAAGGACGGCGTGCTCGCGCACCTGCAGCCTTTCGGCCGCCTCTCCTACGACGACGAGGCGGCGCCGGTGCGCGCGGACACCATGTACGACCTGGCCAGCCTGACCAAGGTCATCGTCACCACGACCATGGCCATGATCCTGGTGGACGAGGGCAAGCTCGACATCACCAAGCCCGTCTCCGCGTTCCTTCCCGAGTTCCGCGGCGGGTCGAAGGACAAGGTGACGGTCTGGCATCTCCTGACCCACTCGTCCGGAGTCGACTGGTGGGCGCCCCTCTACAAGGAGCTGAAGGGCAAGGACGCGTACCTTCGGCGCGTCCTGTCCATGGACCTCGCGTACGAGCCGGGGACGAAGTCGGTCTACAGCGACCTCGGGGTGATGCTGCTGGGCGAGATCCTGGAGCGCGTGGCCGGGCAGGACATCGACTCGTTCGCGCGCGCGCGCCTGCTGGGGCCATTGGGCATGAAGGACACGACCTATCTCCCCGGGCCCGAGCTCCTCCCACGCATCGCGCCGACGGAGAACGATCCCTGGCGCGGCCGCGTCCTGCGCGGCGAGGTCCACGACGAGAACGCGGCCGCCCTGGGCGGCGTCGCCCCGCACGCGGGCCTCTTCGGCACGGCCGGCGACCTCGCCCGCTTCGCGCAGATGCTGCTCAACGGCGGGGTGTACGACCACAACCGCATCGTGTCCCGCGAGACGCTGGAGCGCTTCACCAAGCGCCAGGGCGTGCCGGACTCGAGCCGCGCCCTGGGGTGGGACACCCCGAGCGAGAACTCCTCCGCGGGTTCGCTCTTCGGTCCGCGCTCCTTCGGCCATACCGGGTTCACGGGGACGTCGATGTGGATGGATCCCGACCGCAACCTCTTCGTCATCCTTCTCACGAACCGCGTCCACCCGACGCGGGAGAACAACGCCATTCGCGAGGTCCGGCGCGCCGTGGCCGACGCGGTGGTGCGGGGACTCGCCCAGCCATGAACATCCGCGTACGCCGTGAGCCGACCCTGCTCGCCGCCGCCGTCTTCACCTTCTGGAGCTGCGGCGGGGACGCCCTCGGACCCGAGGCCCCGCGCGGAGACGGGGGCGGCAAAGGCAACCCGACCCCGAAGCCGAAGGCTTCGTCCACCCCCGCCGTCCAGGTCAAGGTCGGCCTGGAGCAGATCGAGGCGGAGAAGGGCGGGCCCCTCAAGGGCAAGAAGATCGGCCTCATCGCCCACGCCGCGTCCGTCACCTCCGACGGCCGGCGCGCCGTCGACGTGCTGCGCGTGGCCGGCGTGGACGTCGAGAAGATCTTCGCGCCCGAGCACGGCGCCCAGGGCAAGGCGGCGGCGGGGGAGAAGGTCGGCGATGCCGTGGACCCCATCGCCCGTGTCCCCATCGTCAGCCTCTATGGCGAGAAGACGAAGCCCACGGCGGAGGACCTGAAGGGGCTCGACGCCGTCGTCTTCGATCTGCAGGACGGCGGCGTGCGCTTCTACACCTACGTGAGCACGATGATCCTCGCCCTCCAGGCGGCCGCGGACGCGGGCGTCGAGTTCGTGGTGCTGGACCGGCCCAATCCGCTCGGGGGCGAGCGAGTCGAAGGGCCGGAGAGCGACCCGCGGGACGCCGTGCCCCAGAGCCTCGTCAACACCGCCCCCGGCCCGCTCGTCCACGGCCTGACCGCGGGCGAGATGGCCCAGTTCGTGAACGCGTCGCTGGCCAAGCCCGCGCGTCTCACCGTGGTGCCCATGAAGGGCTGGCGGCGGCAGATGTCCTGGGCGGACACGGGCCGCGCGTGGGTGTCGCCCTCGCCGAACCTGCGCTCGCCGGAGGCCGCTCTCGTGTATCCGGGGACGGCGCTCCTGGAGGGCACGAACGTTTCGGAGGGCCGCGGCACGGACGCTCCCTTCCTCCTGATCGGTGCGCCCTTCGTCAAGCCGGAGGCGATCATCCCATCGCTCCCCGCCTCGGGCCTGACCCTGGAGACGGCGACCTTCACGACCGAAGCCTCGGCCGCCGCCCCCGAGCCCAAGCACGTGGGCGTGCCGTCCGCCGGCATTCGCATCACGGTCAAGGACGCGGCCGCCGTCACGCCGTACAAGTTCGGAGTCGCCCTCCTCGTCGCGCTCAAGGGGCAGGCCGGGTTCGAGTGGCTGCGCAGCGGGGCCGCCATCGACCGCCTGGTGGGCACGAAGAAGCTGCGCGCGGCCATCGACCGCGGGGATCCCGCGGATGCGATCGTGGCCGCGGACCTGCCCGCGATCGAGGCCTTCCGGAAGGCGCGGCAGAAGTCGCTGCTGTACTAGACGCGAGCCGAGCGCAGAGCGCGGCGGCGCCGCGTAGCGGCGGCGACGCGCGAGGGGGGTTTCAGGGGGGGTCGCGAACGCCCACCCTGATGACGCGTGAGTGCCCCCCCTGACTTGGTAAGCAGGCAAGCGAGACATCTAGGCTGGGGCGCGCTCGGCTCGGAGGGGGCGAACGGTGCTCAAGATCATCCCCACCGCGAAAGTAGCGGTTGCTCCTATGGCCACGTTCCACGTCCAGGCGACGCCTTGGGTGTGTAGAACGTAGGGCGCCAGCATCCCCAACGTGAGGCTCGTTGCCAGCCCCACTATCATTCCAATCATGGTACCCAGTGACGTCGCGCGCCTCGTGAGCACGCCCAGCAGGAACGCCCCGACCGTGGGTCCGGAAGCGTAGCTCAGCGCCGCCAGTCCGCCTTGCAGCGCCGAATCCATGTTCTGCGCCGCCACCGCAACCAGGATCTGCGCGATCCCCCAGATCACGGTGAAGGCGCGGCCCACGCGCATCTGCTGCGCCTCCGTCGCGTCCTTGCGGAAGTAGGGCAGGTAGAAGTCGCGCACGGTCGTGGAGGCCATCGAGTTGAGCGAGGGCGAGAGGGCGGCGGCCACGACCGCGGCCAGGATGAACCCGGTCCAGCCGCCGGGGAGCTCGGACGACACGAAGGTCGGGAGCACCTCGTCGCCGCGCGCGAAGGGCCGGCCGGCGTAGTGGGCCCAGAGGAGCGTGCCCAGGAACAGGAACAGCGCGAACTGGATCATCACCAGGAAGCCGGACAGGACCAGGCCCGCGGAGGCGTCCTTCTGGCTGCGCGCCACGAGCAGGCGCTGCACGAGGTAATGATCCGTCCCGTGGGTGGCGAGGGTGAGGAACGTCCCGCCCAGGAGTCCGGCCCAGAACGTGAAGGGCACGCGGAAGTCGAGGGAGAAATCGAAGAGGGCGAGCTTGCCCGCGGCGGAGGCGGCGGCCATGGCCGCGCTCACTCCGCCCTCGGGGAGGCGGTGGATGACCGCGACCAGGCAGACGATGGCGCCGGCCAGATACACGAACATCTGGATGCAGTCCGTCCAGATGGTGGCGACCACACCGCCCTCTTCCGTGTAGAGGATCATGGCCACGCCCAGGGCGACGATGCACCACCACTCGGGGATGCCCGCGGCCACGGCCAGCACGAGGGCGGCCGCGTGCAGGCGGATCCCGTCGCCGAGCGTACGGTAGAGCAGGAAGATCGCGGCCGAGACCGCGCGCACGGCGCCGCCGAAACGGCGCTGGAGCAGCTCGTACGAGGTGTAGATCTCGCCGCGGAAATAGGCGGGGATGAAGAGGGCGGCGATGAGGAGCCGCCCTACGACGTAGCCGAGGACGAGCTGGAGGAACGTCCAGTCCCCGCGATAGGCGGTGCCGGGCGCGCCGATGAAGGTGAGCGTGCTCGTCTCGGTGGCCACGATGCAGGTCGCGATGGCCCACCACGGCACGCTGCGCGCGGCCAGGAAGTAGTCGCGCACGGAGCGGCGCCGGCGGCCCAGCCAGGTCCCGAAGGCGGTGATGGCGACGACGTACCCCACGAGGACGACCAGGGCCGACAGGGGAAGCTTCACGAGGCCGAGCGCCCCCGGCGTGGTCGGTGGGCCACGATCAGGCGCGAGCGGTGAGCTTGTGGGACACGACCTGCATCGCGGAGTTGAGGCGCCCGATGCGGCGATTGCGGCTCTGGTTGGCGAGCGCGTCGTCCGGGGGCGGCACCTCCGACCGCGCTTCGCGGGCCAGCTTGTCGAGCTCCGCGCGCAGCAGGTTGAGGTCTCCGGGCGTGAAGCCTCTCAGGTTGTTCGCGCTGAGCAGGATGAACCCCTCCGCCACCTGGTTCGCCATGGCCGGGGCACTGCCTCCCATGAAGTTCGCCATTGCCTGCGATTATAGGGGCACGCCGCTTGCAACGACGGCGGCGACGCACGCTTGCCCCGGCGGAGGCCGGCCACTACAGTTGAGCTTTGCCTGATGGACACGCGCGTCGAAAGGCGTCGGCCCGATCGTCATCTCGTCGCCTTGCGGCTGATGCGACGGATTGCCATCCTCGCCCTCGTGCTCTCGGCCCTGCTGTGGGTCGTCCCCCGCGTCCTGACCGAGCTGGGCGTGCTGGGTCCGCGGCCGGAGGAGTCCGTGGCCACCGCCGACCGCGCCCTCGCCGCCGCGCGCACCTACGGGGCGGCGTCGCTGCCGGTCTTCCAGAAGGCCGAGCACGAGCGCGACCGGGCCCGTGAGCTCGTGCGCGCCGGAAACGCCCGCGAGGCCCGCCGCGCCGCCGAGCAGGCGACGGCGCTGGCCACGGAAGCGCAGAAGCAGGCGCTCGTCCGCCGCTCGGAGTCGCAGCAGCGGGCCGAGGTCGTGTACAACGACCTCGACAAGCAGATCAACGACCTCGAGAAGCTCTATTCGGCGACGGCGCCGGGGCTCCAGAAGGAGCAGGTCGGCGAGCTCCTGAGCCTCATGAAGGTCACGCGCCAGTCCGCGGGTGTCGTCTTCCTGGCCTACGAGCAGAAGGACTGGAACGGGGTGCTGGGCGGCGAGGCGCACGCGCGCGAGGTCATCGCCGGCACGCGCCAGGCGCTGCAGTCGATCCGCCGGCCCTAGACCGTTTGCCCCGGGCGATCGTGATGGGCATGATGCGGCCTCCATGCGCGACCTCGCCCTCGGTGCCCTTCTGCTGTCCCTGGCCGCCGCCGGTCCGCCGGCCCCGTCCGCGTCGGACTGGCCGTCGTACGGCCGAGATCCCGGCGGCTCGCGCCATTCGCCGCTGACCCAGATCGATCGGGCCAACGTGGCCCGGCTGGAAGTGGCCTGGACGTTCCACACCGGGGAAGCCGGAGTCACGCCTCGCCGCGGCCGGCCGCCCGCCCTGGAGGCCACGCCCCTCGTGGTGGACGGCACGATGTACTTGAGCACCCCGCTGGGGCGCGTGATCGCGCTCGACCCCGCCACCGGCCGCGAGCGCTGGCGCTACGACCCCGGCGTCGACACCGAGCGGGGCTACGGCGACTTCGCGAGCCGGGGCGTCAGCTATTGGCGGGACGGCCGCGCCTCCGCCTCCGCCGCCTGCGCGCGCCGGATCTTCATGGCCACGATCGACGCCCGGCTCGTCGCCCTCGATGCGGGGAGCGGCCGGCCTTGCCCGGACTTCGGGTCGGACGGGATCGTGGACCTGCGCCGGGGCCTGCGCGTCCCCCCGTTCGAGTTCCAGGCCTACGAGATGACGTCGCCTCCGGCCGTGGTGGGCGACGTCGTGGTGGCGGGCTCCGCCATCGCCGACAACAGCCGCCTGGCCCCGGCCAGCGGGGAAGTGCGCGGGTTCGACGCGCGCACGGGCGCGCTGCGCTGGAGCTTCGATCCCATCCCCCAGGACGCGCGCGACGGCGCCCACTCCACCTGGCGCGAGGGGAGCGCGGCGCGCACGGGGGCCGCGAACGTCTGGTCGGTGATCGCGGCCGATCCCGAGCGCGACCTCGTGTTCCTGCCCACGTCCTCGCCCGCTCCCGACTACTTCGGCGGGATGCGCAAGGGCGACAACCGCTACGGCAACTCGATCGTCGCCCTGCGCGCCTCCACGGGCGCGGTCGTCTGGCACTTCCAGACCGTGCATCACGACGTGTGGGACTACGACAACGCGCCGCCGCCCGCGCTCACAACCGTGTTCAAGGACGGCGTGGCCGTGCCGGCCGTCCTCCAGGCCACCAAAACCGGGATGCTCTTCGTCCTCCACCGCGAGACGGGGAAGCCGCTCTTCCCGGTCGAGGAACGGGCCGTCCCGCGCAGCACGGTCGCGGGCGAGGAGACCTCGGCCACCCAGCCCTTCACCGCGATCACGCCACCGCTGAGTCCCCACCGCTACTCCACGGACGAGGCGTGGGGGCCGACGGCGGAGTCGCGCGCGTGGTGCCGCGCGCAGATGGCCGCCCTGCGCAACGAGGGGATCTTCACGCCGCCGAGCCTGGAAGGCACGCTGGCCGTGCCCGGCAACATCGGGGGCGCGCACTGGGGCGGCCTGGCCGCGGACTCGGCGCGCAAGATCGCGGTGGTGCCCGTCAACCGGGTGGCGGCCATCGTGCAGCTCTTCCTCAACGAGGGGTTCGACGGGGATCGCCTGCGGCGCGAGGATGCCACCCGCGGCCTCACGGACTGGGAGTACGCGCGGATGGAAGGGACGCCCTACGTGATGCGGCGCCGGCTCTTCATCGGGCCCGCCGGCCTCCCGTGCACGCCTCCGCCCTTCGGGGCCCTCGTCGCGGTCAGCCTGGAGACCGGGAAGATCCTGTGGGACGTCCCGCTGGGCGCGATGCCCGCGCTCCAGGAGGGCGCGCCGGCCGCGCCCCCCAGCTCGGGCTCGCCGAACCTGGGCGGCCCCATCGTGACCGCTTCCGGCCTCGTGTTCATCGGGGCCACGCTCGATCGCGCCTTCCGTGCCTTCGACGTCGAGACCGGGCGCGAGCTCTGGAAGGCGTCGCTGCCGGCGGGCGCGCGTGCCACCCCGATGACCTACGCCGCAGGCGGCCGCCAGTTCGTGGTCATCGCCGCCGGCGGGGGCGGCCCCTTCGGGACGGGGGACGCGATCGTGGCGTTCGCGCTGAAGTATTAAGTCAGGGGGGGCACTCACACACGGCCAGGTGGGTGTTCGCACTGCGGCCACCAACTAGCTCGCTGGCTGCGACCCCCCCTGAAACCCCCCTCGCAACGCGCCGCCGCAGCCACTCACCCACGGTGGTGGCCGCCAGAGGCTGCATGGCGCCGCCTTGCTCTGCGGTCGGCTGTCCCTGCTACTTAATACAGACCGCGCGCACCTGCTTGAAGTCCGTGATGCCCTTGATGACCTTCTGGATGCCGTCCTGCAGGAGCGTGGTCATGCCGTCGCGCATGGCCTGCTTGCGCAGCTCCTCGATGGGCTCGCGCTTCTGGATCTTGCGCTTCATCTCGTCCGTGGCCACCAGCAGCTCGTGGATGCCCATGCGGCCCTTGTAGCCGGAGTTGTTGCACTTCGAGCAGCCCTTGGGCCGGTAGAGCCTGAACTGCGGCGAGTAGCGGAGGCCCAGGGTGTCCCAGTACTCGAGCCCGTAGTTCTCCATGAGCTCCGCGAACTCCTCCTGGGTGGGGGCGTACTCCTCCTTGCACTCCTTGCAGAGGGTGCGGATGAGTCGCTGGGCCAGGATCCCCAGCAGGGCGTCCGCGAAGTTGAAGGGATCGATGTCCATGTCGAGGAGGCGCGTGATCGTCTCCGGCGCCGAGTTCGTGTGCAGGGTGGAGAACACGAGGTGGCCGGTGAGCGAAGCCTCGATGCCGGTGGCCGCCGTCTCGTGGTCGCGCATCTCGCCGACCATGATCACGTCGGGGTCGGCGCGCAGGAACGCGCGCATGGCCACCGCGAACGTGAACTCGATCTTGGGGTGCACCTGCACCTGGCGCAGCCCGGCCTGCGTGATCTCGACCGGGTCTTCCGCGGTCCAGATCTTCATGTCGACGGTGTTGATGAAGCCGAGGCCGGAGTGCAGGGTGGTCGTTTTCCCGGAGCCGGTGGGGCCCACGACCAGGCAGATGCCATAGGGCTTCTGCAGGATCGTCTTGAACTCGGTGATGTTCCGGTCGGAGAAGCCCATCTTCTCCAGGGGCAGGGGCTTGGACGCGGCCAGGAGGCGCATGACCACGTCCTCGTTGCCGCCCGCGGTGGGGATGGTGGCGACGCGCAGCTCCATGACGCCCATGGGGCCCTTGAAGCGGATCTTGCCGTCCTGGGGCTTGCGCTTCTCGGAGATGTCGAGCTTGGACATGATCTTGAAGCGCTGCACGACCGCGTTGCGATGCGCGGGCGGGATCTCGATGTACTTCGTGCAGTCGCCGTCCACGCGCAGGCGCACCACGGTGGGGGACTGCTTGCCGTAGGGCTCGACGTGGATGTCGGAGGCGCCCTTGTTGTAGGCGTCGATGATGATCTGGTTGCAGAGCTTGACGATCCCGCTGTCCGTCTCGTCGATCTCGGGTTCCGGCGGCTTGTCGTCGCCCTCGACCTCGTCCTCCTCGCCCGATCCCAGCTCCATGATGATGCGGCCGAGGTCCTCCTCCTGCACCGCGGGGCCGCCGCCCACGCCGCCGTAGTTCTCGTTGATGTACTGCATGATGTCCTGCCGCAGCGTCACGACGAAGTCGTGGCGCGGGGCCAGGTTCATGGCCTTGATGGCGTCGAGGCGGGTGAGGTCGTAGGGGTCCTCCACCGCGACCGTGAGCGTGCCCTCCTTCTTCTCGATGGGCGCGCACATGTTCTTCTTCAGGAACTCGGCGGTGAGGCGCTCCTTCACGTCGGGGGGCATGGTCCGCCCGGCGAGGTCGACGAAGGGCACGTTGAAGAACTGCGTGAGGGCCCGCCCGATCTCCTCCTTGGGGACCTTGAGGTCCTCCATGAGGACCTTGGAGACGTCGATCTGGTTGATGCGCGCGTTGCCGATCGCGTTCTCGAGGTCCTTCTCGGAGACGAGGCCCTTGTCCACGAGCAGGCCGTACTTGGAGGGCTTGTTGCTGCGGGCCGCGCGATGCTGGTTGTAGAACGCGATGCCCAGGATCTTGGACAGCTCCTCCGCCGCCTCCTCGTCCTTGGGCGAGAAGGCCCCGCCGCCCCGCTTGTTGATGAGCTGCAGGACGCCGAGGAGGTACTTCTCGAACAGGATCGGCGTGGCCAGGACCTGGCCGGTGCGGAAGCCGGACGCCTTGTCCCAGCGCGAGTCGAACTTGAGGTTCGGATGAAGGCGGGTGAGCTCGGAGGGGTCGTACGCGTTCTTGATGTTCGCGGTCTTCCGGCTCAGCGCGGTGAACCCGGCGATGGAGCCGAAGGTCTTGGCGACGCGGATCTCCTTCACCTCGTGCCCGGCCTTGACCAGCGAGAACAGCTCCTGGTTCTTGGTGTCGAGGGCGAAGATCGTCACGCGCTCGGCATCCACGAGGTCGAGCATCTTGTCCTTGATGTCGACGAGGATGTCCTGGATGCTGCCGGCCGAGTTGATGGCGTTGGCGATCTCGATCAGCCGCTTTCGGTACGAGAGCTCCTTCTGGGTCCCGTCCGCGGCTGTCCGCGTGGCCATAAGTGCGTGCCTCCCATCGGAAAAACGGCCCGGAGTCGTGTGAGGATACGCCCCGCGGCGGGGTAGTTCAAGCCAGCGCGCAGGCCGGCCGGGCGCGTTATGGCCTTGCCGACCAGGTGGCGCGTCGCGGGCGATACGGGCGGCGGGGTGCGCGGCTCTCGCTGCGGGGGCCGCACATGACCTCATTGAGGACGGCGCGTGGGTCCCCACCCACGCGATCAGCAACAAGGAGTTATTAGTGCGGCCCCCTCGCTTCGGCCGCTGTTACCCCGCCGCCCCACGTGCGCGCCCGCGACGCGATCCGGGCTCGTTGTCGCTTGCCACCGGCCCGGCGCTCGACGGCCTGGAAACCCCACCGCGGGAAGTCTCCGTTGGTGAGGCAGGGAGTGGTCCCGTCGGACCTCTCTATCTGTTGAGGCGTCGCTGGCGGACACGCAGGGGCGCGGGGTAACAGCGGCCGAGTGGAGGGCGCCCGCGAAGAACTTCCATATGACTCATCGCGTGGGTGGGGTCCCACGCGCCGTCCTCGATGAAGACATGCGGGCGCCCGGAGCGAGCGCCGCGCACCCCGCGCCCCCTCACGCCAGCGACGCCCAGCGCGGAGGTGGATACGGGGGCCCCTCTGACCGACCGCTACTTCACGCGCACGCCGTTCTTGACCACGACGTCGACACGCTGCAGAAGGTCGATGTGCGTCAGCACGTCGCCGCGGACGGCGATCACGTCGGCGAGGCGTCCGGGGGCCAGCGTGCCCAGCTCCTTGTCCTTCTTGAGGAACCGCGCCGGCCAGCGCGTGGCTCCGGCGATGGCCTGCATCGGCGTCGCGCCCAGGCGCACCCAGGTGTCGAGCTCGCGCCAGGTCGAATCGGTGTGGAAGTTGCCGGGGATCCCGCTGTCCGTGCCCACCATCATGGTGACGCCGGTGTCGCGGAGCTGCTGGAACTTGCGGGCCAGCGTGGGCAGGCGCCGGAAGGTCAGGGTGAAGTAGTCGAGGGCGGTGACGTTGCGCAGGGACTGGCGGATGTCGTCGGCCATCTCCTTGGGCACGCCCTGCCGCCAGGCGGGATCGTCCAGCCGCTCGGGGAACACGCGCGCGGTGTAGTCGGCCAGGAACAGGCCCTCGATGGTGGGACACCAGTAGAGCGTGTTGTTGCGCTTGCGGATGCCGGCCAGGATGTCCTCGGGATAGCCGGGCTCGGTGGCGAGGCCGGTGTGCTCGAAGCAATCCACGCCGTGCTTGAGGCCGACGCGGATCTCGTCCTCGCGATGGGCGTGGGCGACCACGGGCTTGCCGCCGCGGTGCGCCGTGTCCACCACGGCCGCCACCTCGTCGTCGGTGAGCTGGTCCTGGTCGATCAGCTTGATGACGTCGACGCCCGCGTCCACGAGCCGCTGCACCTTGGCCCGCGCGTCGTCGGCGGAGTCCACGCCCCAGCGGAACGTCTTCTCGTAGTCGAAGTACGCCTTCTTCTGGATGAAGGGGCCGGAGACGAACAGGCGCGGGCCCGGGATCTCGCCCGTCTCGATGCGCCGCTTCACGTCGAGGATGTCGTCGAGGGGGGCGCCCAGCTCGCGGGCCGTGGTCACGCCCGCCATCAGGAGCTGCCGCGCCGCGATGGGCATGATCTCGGTGCGGAAGCGCGGCATGTAGGTCTTGTCCCAGTGCTCGTAATCGGCGTGGCCGATCAGCATGAGGTGGACGTGCATGTCCATGAGGCCGGGCAGCACGCTCATCCCCTCCGTGTCGATGACGGAGGCGCCCGCGGGCACTGGGACCGCGCCGCGCGGCCCCACGGCCACGATGCGGTCGCCGGCGATGAGCACGACTCCGTCCTGGATGGGCGGCCCCTCGTAGCCGTCGATCACCTGGCCGCCGACGAGGGCGAGGGTCGGGCGTGGGGCGTCCGCCGCGCTGAGGGGGGCGGAAAGGAGGAGGGCGAGGAAGAGAGAAGAAGCAACCGGGCGCAGCATGCGGACCTCCGAGGTGCGCGAATGATAGCGTTACGCCGCCGGTGTGCGGCCAGTCGTCGCCTGCGTCGCCGCCAGCGCCGCCGCCACGCGCGGGACCTCTTCCAGCGTGAGCGAGCTGATGGTGATGCGGACGGCGGGCGGGCTCTGGATGCGATAGGGCTCGCCGGCGCGTATGGCCCATCCGGCGGCGGCCATCCCCGCGATCGTCGCCGCCTCCTCGCGCACGGGGATCCACACGTTGAACCCCGACCGGCCGTGGGCGGCCAGCCCGTGCCGGGCCAGGGCGTCGACGAGCGCGCGCCGCCGGCGCATGTAGGACTGGGCCGCGTCGCGCAGGCGCCGGTCCGTCGCGGTGCTCGTCCAGAGCGAGGCCACGGCGGCCTGCAGCACGTGGCTGACCCAGCCCGCGCCCAGGGCCTGCCGCCCCTCGACACGCGCGACGGTGGTCGCGTCACCGGCCAGGACCGCGAGACGCAGGTCGGGACCGAGCGACTTCGACACCGAGCGGACGACGGCCCACCGGGGTTTCCGCGCGTGCGCGAGGGTCAGGCCCGGCGCGCCCGCCACCGGACCGGCATGATCGTCCTCGACCAGGAGCACGTCCGGGTGCCGATCGAGGATGGCGCGCAGCACGCGCGCCCGATGCTCGTCGAAGGCCGCTCCCGTCGGATTCTGGGCCCGCGGGGTGAGGACGACGGCGGCCGCGCCCGCGGCCAGGGCCGATTCCAGCGCTTCCGGACGCACGCCGAGGTCGTCGAGAGGCATGGGCTGGGGGACGAGCCCCATCGCGCCCACGAGGTCGAGCACGCCCGCGTAGCCCGGGTCCTCGACGGCGATGCGGTCACCGGGGCGGAGGTGGGCCTGCAGCACGCGCTCCACGCCGTCCATGGCGCCTCCCACGACGGCGAGGGACGCGGTGGGGATGTGGTCCTGCTCGAGCTGGCGCGCGGCGAGCGTCCGCAGGGCGGGCAGGAAAGCGGTCCCCCCGTAGAGGTCGGAGGGACCGGCCGCGCGGCGAAGCGCGGGACGGAGATCGGGGAGCCAGGACGGATCGGGATTGCCCTCCGCGAGGTCGCGCGCGCCGGGGGCGACGAGAGGCGGTCGGCGCAGGAGGAGCGGCGGCCGGAGCACCACGCGCGTGCCGCGGCGGCCCTCTCCCGCGACCAGGCCCCGGACGCGCAGGGTGCGGTACGCGGCGGCCACGGTGGAGGCGCTGATCCGGAGCGCGTCCGCCAGTGACCGCACCGGCGGCAGCAGGCCTCCGGGCGGCAGCCGCCCCTCCATGATGGCGCGCTCCGCGCTCCGGGCCAGCGCGCTTGCGGTGCGGCCGGCCATGCCATATTGTAGTGCGACGTTCATAGGTTCGTACTAGTACGTTATCACAGAAGGAGCGGCCGCCCATGTCCTCTCTCGAGCCCACCCCGCGCACCACCCTGCGCCGGCTGCCCGCGCGCGGGCATTTCGACCGCGCCACCGTGAACGCGATCCTGGACGAGGCCCTGGTCTGCCACGTGGGCTTCGTGAGCGACGGGCAGCCCTTCGTGATCCCGACCATCCACGCCCGGGCCGGCGACCAGGTCTTCGTGCACGGGAGCGCGGCCAGCCGCATGCTGAAGACGCTCCAGGGCGGCGTGCCCGTGTGCCTGACCGCCACCCTGGTGGACGGCCTGGTCCTGGCCCGCTCCGCCTTCCATCACTCCATGAACTACCGCTCGGTGGTGGTGCTGGGCGACGCCCAGGCCGTCACGGACGAGCGCGAGAAGTGGGACGCCCTCCACGCCATCGTGGAGCACGTCGCCCCCGGACGGTGGAGCGAGGTGCGCGAGCCGAGCGCCAAGGAGCTCGCGGCCACCCTGGTGCTGCGCCTGCCCATCGAGGAGGCATCGGCCAAGGTCCGCACCGGGCCGCCCCTCGACGACGACGAAGACTACGCGCTCGAGTGCTGGGCGGGCGTCCTGCCCCTGCGCCTGACGCCGGGGGCGCCGGAACCCGATCCGCGGATGCCCGCGGGGCGGGCGCTTCCGGCGTCGGTCGTCAAGTACGCGAGACCCTAAGGAAATCGATCGGCGGGTCCTGAATCGCTAGACTGGGCCTCGCGATGCAAAAGTCCGAGTCGGGCGCCGTGTTGTTCACCGGGTTCCCGGGCTTCATCGGCATGCGCCTGCTGCCGCGGCTCATGGAGCTCTCCCCGCAGGCCCGCTTCCGCTGCCTCGTGCAGCCACGCTTCCTGGACGCGGCCCGGCAGGGGCTAGCCCGGATCGAGGCCGATCATCCCCACGCGCGCGGCCGCGTCGACGTCGTGACGGGTGACATCACGGAGGCCGGCCTCGGCCTCGCCGACGGCGAGGCGCAGGCGCTGCGCGAGGATCTGACCTCGGCCCATCACCTGGCCGCCGTCTACGACCTGGCCGTCTCGCGCGAGCTGGGCCTGCGCGTGAACCTGCACGGCACGCGCAATGTCGTCCGCTTCCTGGCCCAGTGCCCGCGGCTGGAACGCCTGCACTACGTCTCGACCTGCTATGTCTCCGGCACCGCCACCGGCGTGTTCCACGAGACCGACCTCGACATCGGGCAGTCGTTCAAGAACCATTACGAGGAGACGAAGTTCCTGGCCGAGATGGAAGTGGCGCGATCGGGGCTGCCGGTGACGACCTACCGGCCGTCCATCGTGGTGGGGGACTCGCGCACGGGCGAGACGGGGAAGTTCGACGGCCCCTACTTCACGCTCACGGCCATGGAGAGGACCCCGTCGCCGGGGATCTTCTTCAAGATCGGCTCGGGCCTCAGCCCCGCGAACCTCGTGCCCGTGGACTTCGTGACCGAGGCCCTGGCCCGGCTCTCCGTGTCTCCGGTCTCGCGCGGGCGCACGTATCACCTGGCCGATCCGCACCCGCTCTCCGTGTTCGAGGTGGGGGAGCTCTTCGCGCGCGAGCTGCACAAGCGCTTCGTCTACCTGCCCGTTCCGAAGTCGGTGGCCAAAGCGCTGTTCGCGCCCCGCGCCGTCCAGCGCTATTTCGGGATGCCGGTGGAGACGCTCGAATATTTCGACCACCCGTGCCGTTACGACGCCAGCGTGGCCACGACCGACCTCGCCGCCCTGGGGCTGGCCTGTCCGCCCCTGCCGTCCTACGTCGGACGCCTGGTCGAGTTCTATCGGGCGCATCGCGACGGCGTGCGCCGCTCCGCGATGGTCTAGGAGGTCAGGCCGGGCGGGGGTTCGGGGGCGGCCCGCCGCCGAGGTCCAGGTCCTCGTCCTCTTCGTCCGCCGCCTCGGCGGCCTGCGCGGCCGCCGTGGCCTGCCAGACCTCCAGCGCGCGCTGGACGCCCGTGATGAACGCGGACGCGCTGGACAGACGGCGGATGACGCGATGACCACGGACGCGCTCGGCCCGGGCCGCGAGCTCCGAGTCCACGCGCATCGCCGCGCGCGAGGCCGCCGTTTCCAGCCTCGCCGCCGCCTCGTCCATGTAGCGCTCGGCCTTGCGCGAGGCGTCCGCGACCATGCCGTCCATGCGCTGGGCCTGGGCCAGGGTCTTGTCCGCCAGCTCGGCCGCCTTGTCCGTCAGCCTGGCCGCGCTGCGGATCTGGGGGACGACGCCCGTCTCGAACTTCTCCTCGAACTCGCCCAGCTTCTGGTTGCCCATGCGTACGCCAAGGGCGAGGGCGGCGACGAAGCCGGCCTGCAGGAGCGCGGTCAGCGCGATGACGGCGAGAAAGACGACGACGAGAGGGCCGTCCATGCCTTCAGACGGGGGTCTCGAACCGCGGTCCCCCGGTGGAGGGCAGGCCGGGCTCCGGAACGCGCTCGCTCTGGGCGGCTTCCTGGCCGTTGCCAGGGGCGGGATGCACACCGCCCGCCACCGCCGCGTCGAGGGCGGCCCGTCCACGCCGGGCCAGGGCACGGCTGCGCTCCGCGCCGTCGCGGACGCCCTCGCCGATGCGGCGCCGCGTGTCGCTGCCCGCGCCCGGCGCGAACAGGACGGCGAGCGCCGCTCCCGCGACACCGCCGAGCATGAAAGAGATGAGTGCCGTGGAAGCGGAATCGTCTCGGTCGAACATGAGGGTCCTCCCTGTGCGTAGGGTGGATTCGCGTACCGGCCGGAGCGGCCGTGTGGGCGAGTACTGCCTTCAATCTAGCGACCGTATCCCCCGAAGTCAACGAAAAGTCGAGAAATCCGCACCGCGGCATGGCCGTTGCAGCGAACCCCTCCAGGAGGGGCCGTCCCTCAGGAGGTGGATCCATGGCCGAACAGACGACCAAGAGCATCATCGTGGGAGCGGGAGTGGGCGAGGTCTTCGAGGTCTGGTCGAACTTCGAGAACTTCCCCGAGTTCATGAAGAACATCAAATCCGTCACGAAGCGGCCGGACGGCTCGACGCGCTGGGTCATGGAAGGGCCGCTGGGCAAGAAGGTCGAGTGGGACGCCGAAACGACCATGTTCGAGCCCCAGAAGCGCATCGCCTGGCGCAGCCGCGAAGACAGCGCGATCAAGACGAGCGGCCAGGTCACCTTCGTCGAGCTGGGTACGGGCCAGACGCAGGTCAACCTGACCATCCAGTGGGTGGTCCCCGCGAGCAAGGGCGGCGAGACCCTCGCCGGCTTCTTCACCGATCCCGAGAAGCGCCTGGAACAGGACCTCTACAACTTCAAGACCTACGTCGAGGGGCGCAAGGCCACGGTCTGACGAAAGCCGCTGTAAGTCCTGCCCCCGGCTTGCAAGACATGACCACGGGACCCGGATCGGGCGCGGCCGCCGCGGGCCTCGCGGACCAGCTCCTCGCCGGGGTGAGCCTGGGGCTCGCCCTCCTCGACCAGAGCGGAGGGATCCGGCTCGCCAACCGCGCGGCCGAGGAGTTGCTCGGCTATGGCCCCGGGCAGCTGGTGGGGCGGACGCTGGCGGACCTGTATCCGCCCCAAGACCGCGGTCGCGGTGCCCCGCAGGCCGTGCTCGCGGGGGCGCGTCGCGACGGACGGATCGAAGACGAAGGGTGGCGCGTCCGCCGCGACGGCTCACGGCTCCGCGCCAGCTTCGTCGTGGCCCTCGTGCCCTCTGCGGGCCTTCCGGGCGAGGCGTGTTTCACCCTGGAGCTCCACGAGACCAGGGTCCGTCCCGTGGAGGCGGCCCTGCGGGCCCAGCTCGCGCGCGAGGAAGAGGCACGCGAGCGCGCGGAGGAGACGAGCCGCGCCCGCGACGAATTCCTGGCCAGCCTCTCCCACGAGCTGCGCACCCCGCTGACCGCGATCATGGGATGGGCCCATCTGCTCCGCTCGGGCAGCCTCGACGAGGCCAGCCGCGCGCGCGCCCTCGAGACGATCGAGCGGAACGCGCACCTCGAGGCCCAGCTCCTGGCCGACATCCTGGACGTGGCGCGCATCATCACGGGGAAGCTGAGACTCCAGATCCAGGACGTCGACGCCGCGCAGATCGTGGCCACGGCCGTGGACGCGGTGCGCCAGCACGCGGAGCAAAAGAAGGTGTCGCTGCGCCTCACGCCTCCGGAGCACGACACGGCCGTCGCCGCCGACCCGGACCGCCTGCAGCAGGTCGTGGGCAACCTCCTCACCAACGCGATCAAGTTCACGCCCTCCGGGGGGGAAGTGCGGGTGCGCGTGGCGACCGAGGCGCAGAGCGTGGCCATCGAGATCCAGGACACCGGCGAGGGGATCGCGCCGGAGGCGCTTCCCCACCTGTTCGAGCGGTTCCGGCAGGGCAGGCCGGTCACACACGGCAAGGGCGGGCTCGGTCTGGGCCTGACCATCGTCAGCCACATCGTGGAGCTGCACTCGGGGCGCGTGCGCGCGGACAGCGAAGGACCGGGGCACGGCTCCACGTTCACCGTGCACCTGCCTTCGCGGGCCGAGCGGCCGGCCCCGGCCCCGGTCCCGGACGCGGCCGCGGCGGCGCGCGCGGACGGACCCGCGACTCCGCCGCCCCTGCAGGGCCTCACCGTGCTGGTGGTGGACGATCACGAAGACGCGCGCGACCTCATGTGCGCCGTGCTCGGGCGCTGCGGCGCGAAGGTCGTGGCCGTCGACTCCGCCGCGGCCGCGCTGGAAGCGCTCGACCGCTCCCGGCCGGACGTCATCCTCAGCGATCTCGAGATGCCCGGGGAGGACGGCTATTCGCTCATCCGCAAGGTCCGAGCGCGCTCGTCCGAACGGGGCGGGACGATCCCGGCGGCGGCCCTCACCGCGTACGCGCGGACGGAGGATCGGCTGCATACCCTCCGCGCCGGGTTCCATCGCCACGTCCCCAAGCCGGTGCCGCCGGACCAGCTGGCCGAGATCGTGGCCAGCCTGGCCGGACGCCGCGGGTAGAGAGGAAAGCGAGGCGCGGCGTCAGTCCGCCGCGCCGCGCCCCTGGTCGGTGCTGCTGGTCGAGGCGTCCGCGAGCAGGCCGGTGATCTTCTTGACGTAGCCCCGCGTCTCCTTGAAGGGCGGGATCCCGCGATAGCGGGCGACGTTCCGGGGCCCGGCGTTGAAGCTGGCCAGGGCGAGGCTCACGTTGCCGTCGTGCCGGTCGAGCAGCTTGCTCAGGTACTTGGTGCCGCCGAGGACGTTCTCGCGGGGGTCGAACGGATTCGAGATGCCGAGCTCCTTGGCCAGGCGCGGCATGAGCTGCATGAGCCCCTTGGCCCCCGCCCGCGATTTCGCGAGGGGGTTGAAGTTCGACTCCGTGCGGATGACGGCCCGCACGAGGTCCGGGTCCACGCCGTACTTGAGGGCCGCCTCCCGGATGATGTCTTCGTAGGGGCCGGTGGGCGCCGCCGGCTCGGTCGCCTCTTCGGGAGCGGCGGTGGCCGGCGGGGCCGGCCGCGCCTGCTCGGACGTCGCCGCATCCGCCGAACGCTCCGACGACGTGCTTCGCCCCTGGTGGACGCCGGCGGCCAGGGCGAGCCCGGTCAGCAGGATTCCACCCGCAACCCCACGGCGCCGGTCCCGGCGGCGACGGTCTTCCTTCCCCACACGCGCGTTGGAGCGCCGATCCTGCCGGCGGCGATCGCCGTTGCGCGGCGCCATCCCGGGCGCGGGAAGGTCCACGCGGTCGTGATCGGTCATGGGTTGGGACGGGCTGTCGTAGACATCGACGGCCGCCTTTCGGGCCGGTCTCGGGCGCCCCGAACCGCTCGAGGCGAGACCCGACCTTGGGGTCTGATACAGCAAGAATCGGACCGGGAGGGCGGAGAGGAAGTTAGCCTGGAATCAACGACTTATGGGGATCCAATCGGGTACAAATAGAGGTTCGATCGGTATCGGGGCATCTCGTTACAAAGACCGGAGAGTCCCTTACGAACAATCATCTGTCCCCGCGGCCTCGAAACGCACGCCGCATGCTAGCGTCAAACCCGTATCCGCCGCGCGAGGAGACATGTCCAGCCGCCATCGCCGATCCTCCTGTGCCTTCTGCGGCCAGGTCTTCACCGCCCACTTCGAGGTCGAGGTGGACGGTGCGCCCGTGCGGACACGCCTCCCGTGCCTGTCGGAGGGTTGCGAAGGCGTGATCGTGGTGGCGCATCCACGATCGGCGTACGCCCTCTGGCTCGAAGAGTTCTAGCGCAGCGCGCCCAGGAACTCGCGCAGCCGCTCGCGCTGGGCGTCCGGAACGTATTCCATGTTCATCCGGCGCTCGTTGACTTCCCAGTACTTCTCGCGGCGCACGGCCAGAAGCTCGGCGGCCAGGCGGTCGAGCCGGGTGCCCTCCAGGAGGCGCAGCCGCTCCTGGACCTGGGCCGCGGCCGCGGCGCGGTCCGTCATCACGAAATAGCTGCCCAGGATGGCCTGGGCCTTGGCCACGCCCAGCGAGCCCGCGCCGTCGTAGCGGAGGAACGACTCCAGTAGCCGGTCCGCGACGGGGGACTCCGTTTCCCACGAGTGGCGGACGAGCGCGCCGAGGTCGTGGGCGACGGCGTCCACCACGAACGAGAGCTGCATGTCCTTCGCGATCTGGCCGTAATAGGCGAAGTAGTACGCGATCTCCAGCACCAGCTCCGGATCGTCCGCGAGCAGCTCCTCGGCCAGGATGCGGTACTGGTCGAAGAGGATGAAGACCGAGCGCACGTCGCGCGCGTTCATGGCCCGGCGGATGAAGGTGTTGAAGTACTCGACGGTCAGCTCGCGCAGGCGCGGGTCCGAGCGCACGCTCGGGGCCAGGCCGAAGCGGCGCAGGGCCTTGGCCACCGCGCTCGCCACGTCGTGCATGCGGGTGAGGGCGGACCCCAGCATCTGGCGGAGCTGGGAGAGGAGCTTCATCTCGACCCAGCTCCGGCTCGCGTTCGCCTCGTCCACCGCCGCGGAGGAGAAGCTGAGGAACAGCTCCTTCTCCGCCTCGAACCATCCCGCGGGCAGGGCCGGCTTGACCGATTGATAGCGCGTGGCCAGGCCCTCGAGGACGTGGACGGAGTCGATGGCGGTGTTGCGGTCGAGCCGGTCGACGGAGCGGACGGCGATGTTCGCGATGTGCTCGAAGCTCTCCGAGACCCGGCGCCGGTGCTCGGGGAGGTCGTCCTGGTCGCGGGCGGCCAGGGCCAGGTGGTGCTGGCACTCCCCGGCCAGCCGCTCGAGCAGCGTGTTGGGGTGGAGGAAGCGGAAGAGGTAGTAGAGGTACGGGAAGAGGAGGGTGAATTCGAGCCCCAGGAGCAGGAACTGGGCGTTGAGGGCCATGGTGGGGATGAAGTCGTCCTTGGTCGCGTACTGGACCACGATCGTGTTGAGGGCCACCGTGCCCGCCAGCAGCAGCATGCCCGCGTTGACGCGGTCCTTCAGGAAGAACTCGAGGAACTTCAGGGAGTACATGTTCGCGGTGAGGGGCACGGCGATGGAGACGGTGCTGAACACGACCGCCACCAGCTGGTTGCCCCCGCGGCTGAAGGCGTTGATCAGGTTGCGCGTCTCGTCCGGGTTGAACCGGAGGATGTGGGAGAGGGGAATCCCCGCTCGCAGCGCGTCGAAGGCGATGCTCGTCCCCGAGATGGCGGCCACGATGCCCGCCATCACCAGGATGCCGCGCGCGAGCGTGAGGACGTTGCCCTTCATGACCTCCCTGGCTTGGATGCCGCACCGTAGCGGAGCCGGGGGCGGCGCGCAAGCGGCCCGCGCCGGGTAGGATTTCGGGTGTGCCACGCGTGCTCATCGTCGGCGGCGCGGACTCCGGCTCCGACGCTCTCCGGGTCCTCCTCGAAAGAAGCGGCCTTGCTTGCGTGGTCGCCCCCACGGCGGAGGAAGCGCTGGCCGTGATCGCGGCCGAGGAGATCGGCGTCGTCGTCCTGGAAACGAGCGCCGGAGGCGGCGTCCGTTCCGGCCGGGAAGAGATGGACCTTCTCCAGCGCATGCGCGGCTTCGACCCGGAGCTGCCCGTCCTCGTCCTCGCCGCGGCCACGTCCCGGGAGACGGCGGTCCAGCTGGTCGAGGCGGGCGCCAGCGACTACCTGGTCACGCCCTGGGAGGAGACGAGGCTCCGAGCCGCCGTGCGCAACCTGCTTCGCCTGCGCGAGCTGCAGATCGAGAACGACCGCCTCAAGGCGGAGAGGATGCAGGCCCGCGAGGGGGTCGCGGCCCGCTTCGACCTCTGCGGCCTGCGCTACGAGAGCGCGGCCATGCACCGGGTCGTGGCTATGGCGGTGCAGGTGGCGGCGGCGGACGTGCCGGTGATGATCACGGGGCCGCGCGGCGCCGGCAAGGACAAGGTCGCGGAGGTCATCCAGGCGAACTCCCCGCGGCGCTCCCGCCCCTTCGTCAAGGTGGAGGCGGCCGCCCTGCCCGACGACCGCCTCGAGAGCGAGCTCGTGGGGGCGGACGGAGGGACGCTGCTCCTCGACGAGGTCGGCGCCCTCTCGCCGGCCGTCCAGGGCAAGCTCCTTCGCGTCCTCCAGATCGGGGAATTCGAGCGCGTGGGCGCGGGCGAGGCGCGACGCGTGGACGTGCGCGTGCTCGCGGCCACGAGCTCGGACCTGCGCGAGAAGATCTCGGGCGGCCTCTTCCGCGAGGACCTGTTCTATCGGCTCAGCGTGATCGAGATCGCCGTCCCCGCGCTGCGCGAGCGCCCGGAAGACGTGCTGCCCCTGGCCGAGAGCTTCCTGCGCGGGAGCTCCCCGGGCGCGGATACGGGGCGGCGCACGCTGTCCGACGCCGCGCGCGCGGCGCTCCTCGCGCACCCCTGGCCCGGCAACGTGCGCGAGCTGATGGACCGCGTCCAGGGCGCCGCCGCCGCCACGGACGCCGCCGTGCTCACGGAGGCGGAGCTGGGTCTTGGCTCCGGGCCCCGGGCAGGGGAGCCGGCGGCGCCCGCGTCCGGCGGACCGAGCGACGATCCCGAGCGCCGCCGCCTGGAGCAGGCCCTCCTGGATTCGGGAGGCATGGTCTCCCGGGCGGCCTTGCGGCTCGGACTGAGCCGGCAGGCCCTCTATCGGCGGATGGGGCGCCTCGGGATCGTGCTCGAGCGCAGGCCGAAGGTCTAGACTCTCTCGCGATGCCGATCCTGATCGTCAACCAGGACGAGGTGCGCCGCCTGCTGCCCATGGCGGAATGCCTCGAGGTCATGGAAGAGACCCTGGCCGCGCTCGCCCGGGGCGAGGCGCTCCTGCCCCTGCGCCAGGTGCTGATGCTGCCCGGAGGCCAGGGGGCGTTCGCGGCCATGCCCGCCCATCTCTCCTCGCCGTCGGCCATCGGGATCAAGGTCATCACCGTCTTTCCCGGCAACCACGGCACCGAATACGACTCGCATCAGGGCGCGGTGCTGCTGTTCGAGACGGAGCACGGCCGGCTCCTCGCCGTCATGGACGCGACCTCCATCACCGCCATCCGCACGGCCGCCGTCTCGGGGGTGGCCACGCGGATCCTCTCGCGGGCGGCCGCGCGCACGCTCGCCCTCCTCGGCAGCGGGGTCCAGGCGGCGACGCACCTGGACGCGGTCGCGCTGGTGCGACCCCTGCAACGGGTGCGCGTGTGGAGCCGCGATCCCGGCCACGTGTCGCGCTTCGTGGCCGCGGCCCGCGCCCGCCACCCGTTCGACATCCAGGCCGCGGCCAGCGCGCGCGAGGCAGTCGCGGACGCGGACGTGGTGTGCACGGTCACCGCCTCCCGGGAGCCCGTGCTCGAGGGGGCGTGGCTGCGGCCGGGGACGCACGTGAACGCGGTGGGGGCCAGCCTGCGCACGGCGCGCGAGCTGGACTCGGCGGCGGTGGCGCGGGCGCGCGTCTTCGTCGATCGCCGCGAGTCCGCGGCCAGCGAGGCGGGCGACCTCCTCATCCCGCGCGCGGAAGGCGCCATCGGAGACGGCCACGTGCAGGGCGAGCTGGGGGAGGTGCTCCTCGGGCGCGTGGACGGGCGCCGCGCGGACGACGAGATCACGCTGTTCAAGTCCCTCGGCCTCGCGGTGGAGGACGTCGCCTCCGCGCACCACATCCACGCCCGCGCGCGCGCGACGGGCGTCGGAACGTGGGTGGAGCTCGGAGGGAGCCGCGATGCCTCCGGCTGAGGCCCCGACCCTCGCCGACGTGCGCGCCGCCCGCGAGCGGCTGGCCGGACTGGTGGTGCGGACGCCGCTCCTCCGCCTGGCCGTGGACGACGCGCCCGCGGAGGTCCATCTCAAGCTCGAGTGCCTCCAGCCCATCGGGTCCTTCAAGCTCCGGGGCGCCGCCAACGCCATGGCCCTGGCCGGGCCCGAGCGCCTGCGCGACGGCGTCTACACCGCCAGCGCCGGGAACATGGCGCAGGGCGTCGCCTGGTCCGCGCGCCGCCTGGGCGTGACCGCCACCGCGATCGTTCCCGAGCACGCCCCCCAGGCCAAGCTGTCCGCGCTGGCCCGCCTGGGCGCCCAGGTCGAGAAGGTCCCGTTCGACGTGTGGTGGCAGCTCCTCGTGGACCACGGGCAGGCCGGCCGTCCGGGGCTGTTCGTCCATCCCGTTTCCGATCGCGCGGTGATGGCCGGCAACGGCACCATCGGGCTCGAGATCCTCGAGGACCTCCCCGACGTCGAGACCGTGCTCGTGCCCTACGGAGGGGGCGGGCTGTCCTGCGGCATCGCCGCCGCCATCCGCGGCTGCGGCTCGCGCGCGCGCGTGATCGCCTGCGAAGTGGACACGGCGGCGCCCTTCTCGGCGGCGCTGGCCGCGGGCCGGCCCGTCCCCGCCTCCTATACCCCCAGCTTCGTGGACGGGATCGGCAGCAAGAGCGTGCTCGCGGAGATGTGGCCCCTGGCCAGCCGTCTGCTCGACGGCGCCCTGTCCAGCCCCCTCGACGACGTGGCCGCGGCCGTGCGCCTGCTCGTGGAGCGCGCGCACGTGGTGAGCGAGGGTGCGGGGGCGGCGGGGGTGGCGGCCGCGCTCTCCGGCCGGGCCGGCCGCGGCAAGACGGTGTGCGTGGTCTCGGGCGGCAACATCGATGCGCGGGTGCTCGCGCGCATCCTCGCCGGCGAAGTGCCCTGATTCAGACCCGCAGGTGGTCGGCCTGCCACTCGCGGATGCGGCGCTTGATCTCGCGGCGGTCGGTGAGGTTCTCGTCGAGCACCTGGCGCACCAGGCCGGGCAGCTCCGCGTCACTGGCGAAGCGCAGGGCCACGAGCTGGCCGGGCCGCAGGGTCCCCACCCGCGCGCGCAGATCCGCGGGCAGCACGGACGCGAGCCGCAGGCTCATCTCCAGCCGGATGATGCGGTCCTGGACGCGCAGCGGGAACATCCGCACGTAGAACACGAGGCCGAGCAGGGCCACGGCCGTGATCACGCCCATCACCCCGTCCAGGCCCGGCAGCCGGTAGAGCCGGACGAGCGACCACAGGAAGTTCAGGGTGAGAGCCCCGATCACGCCGTAGTGGAACCCCGGGACGATGCGGGCGTGGTTGGCGAACGATTGCGATCCGGTCTGGCTCACGTCGCCTCCTTTGCGGGCGCGTCGTCGCGCGCGAAGTCGATCTCGCCGCGGGCGGGGTCGGCGCGCACGAGGCGGACGCGCACGGCGTCGCCCACGTCGAGCCCCTGCTCTCCGGCCACCACGCGGCCGTCCACGGGGGGGCGCAGGGTGCGGATCCAGGTCGCCTTGGCGGAAGCGCCCGTCACCAGCGCGTCGAAGCGCTCGCCGATATGGCCGGCGAGGAGGAGGGCGCTGGCCGCCTTCTTCACCTGCCGCTCCACCCGGTTCGCCGCGTCCTCCTGGCGCGTGCAATGGCGGGCCAGCGCCTCGAGCTCGTCGCGGGCGTAGGGCGGCGGCGCGCCGGCCAGCAGCGCCTTGACCAGCCGCTGGGTGACGAGGTCCGGATAGCGCCGGTTGGGGGCGGTGGAGTGCGTGTAGTCGCGCACGGCGAGGCCGAAGTGTCCGGCCGCCTCCGCGCCCGGCTCGTGGACGACGTATTCGCCCGCGCCCAGCAGCTTGACCACGGCCAGGGAGAGGTCCGGGAAGCGCAGCGGGTCGGCCGCGCGCATGCGGCGCAGGAACTCGGCCAGGGCCGCCGCATCGGGCTCGGGGGGGAGGGTCACGCCCTTGCCGGCGGCCAGGGCCTCCAGGCGGTCCCAGCGCTCGGGCGAGCGCACGACCCGCCGCAGGCTGGGGACGCCGCGGTCCTGGAGGAAGCGCGCGGTCGCCTCGTTGGCGGCGATCATGAAGTCCTCGATGAGCTGCCGCGCCCGGTCCTTCTCCTGGGGCCGCAGGGCGACGACGCGTCCGTCGCGCACGACCGGCCGTGCTTCGATCGTCTCCAGGGGCAGGGCGCCGCGCTCGTGGCGGCGCGCGCGCAGCCTCCGCGCCACCTCGTCCTGGCGGCGCAGCTGCCGGCCCAGCTCCTCGGAGGCGGCCACCTCCGGCGGCGCCGGGCCCGCCCCCTCCATCCAGGCCGCCACCGTCTCGTAGACCAGCCGCGCGTGATTGCGCACGCGGGCCTCGAAGAGGTCGGTGGCCCCGATCCGCCCCTCGCCGTCGACTTCGAACGCGGCCACGACGGTGAGGCGATCCTCGCCCTCGACCAGCGACGTGAGGTCCGTGCAGAGGCGCTCCGGCAGCATCGGGAACGTCCGCCCCGCCGTGTACACGGAGGTCGTGTTGAGGCGGGCGTGCGCGTCCATGGGCGTGTCGCGGGCGACGGCGGCGTCGACGTCCGCCACCGCGACCAGGACCCGCGTGCCCGCGGCGCCGAGGTCCTCGGCGAGGGTCAGCTGATCGAAATCCCGCGTGTCGTCGTTGTCGATCGAGCACCAGGCGGCGGCGGTCAGGTCGCGCAGGCCGCGGCCCGCCGTGCGCGCGGGATCCCGCAGCGCTTCCGCCTGCCGCATCGCTTCCGGCGGGAACTCCGGGGCCAGCCCGCGCTCGCGCATCGCGTCGGCGGCCAGGGTGGCCAGGAAGTCTACGGGGGGAGCGCCGTCCTGGGTCAGGACCGTCTCCGCGCCGCCCGCGGTGCCCGCGTGGGACGCGGTGGGTCCTCCGCCGCGGACAGGGGCCGTGGGGTGTCCGCCTCGTGCTCCCGCTCCAGGCGCTCGCGGGCCAGCCGGGTCTGGGCGGCGTAGGCCTCCATGACCACCTTGACCGCCTGCGCCGGATCGTCCGTCATCATCATGAGGTCGATGTCGGTGGCCGCGATCTTGCCTTCGCGCAACGCCCGCGCCTGCAGCCAGCGCACCAGCCCCGCCCAGTAGTAGCGGCCGAAGAGGACGACCGGGAACTGGTAGATCTTGCCCGTCTGGATGAGGGTGAGCGCCTCGAACAGCTCGTCCAGGGTGCCGAAGCCCCCGGGGAAGATCAGGAAGGCGGTCGAGTACTTGATGAACATCATCTTCCGCACGAGGAAGTAGCGGAAGTTGATGAGGGTGTCCACGTAGGGGTTCGCGTGCTGCTCGAAGGGCAGCTCGATGTTGCAGCCGATGGAGCGGCCGCCGCCTTCGCGCGCGCCCCGGTTCGCGGCCTCCATGATCCCGGGCCCGGCGCCGGTGATGATCGCGAAGCCTTCCTTGGCCAGGAGGCGGGACACCTCCTGGGCGACGCCGTACCACGGATCGCCGGGGCCGATGCGGGCGGAGCCGAACACGGTGACGGCCTTGGTCACGCCGGCCAGGCGGTCGAAGCCCTCGATGAACTCGCCGGTGATGCGCATCAGCCGCCAGGTGTCCGTGCGCGTGAAGTCGTCCGGTCGCGCCACGCCCTGGGAGAGGCTGAGGAGCTTCTCGTCCTCCGTCACCGGCGTGAGGTAGGGATCGCGGATGGCGTCGTCGATGGGGCGCTCCGGAGCCTCGCGAGGGACGGGCGCACGTCCGGCCTCGCGGTGGCCGATCTCCGTCCGCTCGCGCACGCCGGCCAGGGCCTGCCGCCCGGCGTCGGCCAGGACCTCGGGGCCCATCTTCTTGCCGCCCGCGGTGCGCGGCACCGCGCGGCGCGGCCGCCGGGAAGAGGTGGTCATTTGCTCAGTGTATGCGACGCCTCAGCGCCGCGCCGCCGCCACCCAGGCCTCGACGTCCTCGAGCTTGCGGGGGATCTTCGCGGAGAGGTGGCGGTAGCCCGTCTCCGTCACCATCACCTCGTCCTCGATGCGCACGCCGAAGCCGCGCTCGGGCAGGTACACGCCGGGCTCGACGGTGAAGATGGCCCCCACGGGCAGGGGGAGGTCGTAGCGTCCGGCGTCGTGCACGTCGAGGCCGACGAAGTGGCCGAAGCCGTGGATGAAGGCCTCGAGGTACCCGGCGCGCTTGAGCGAGGCCTCCGCGACCTTCTGCAGGTCGGCCATGCTCACCCCGGGCTTGATGGCCGCGAAGATGTCCTCCTGGGCCTGGTACACCGCGCGGTAGACGCGGGCCTGCTCGTCCGTGAACTTGCCGCTCACCGGGTACGTGCGCGTGATGTCGGAGGCATAGCGGCCGTAGTCCGCGGCGGCGTCGATCACGACGAGGTCGCCCGCCCGCAGGGGGCGGTCGTTGTGGTCCCAATGGAGCACGGCGCCGTTGGGCCCACTGCCGACGATCGAGGAGTAGCTGAGGCCGGTGGCTCCGTTCGAGAAGAACGCGTACTCGATCTTCGTCTGCACGTCGCGCTCGGTCACCCCGGCCACGGTCGCCCGGGCCGCCGCCTCGTGGCCGGCGCGCGTGATGTCGATGGCCTTCTCCATCAGGGCCACCTCCGCCGGCTCGTGCGTCGCGCGGAGCCGGGCCAGGAGGTCGCGCTTGTAGACGAGCTTGAGGCCGAGCGCTCCCGCCACCTGGCGGCTCAGGACGGCATCCGGCCGCTCGTCCTTGACGTCGTCCACGGGCGCGATGACGGCGACGCAGTCCGTCCCCATGGCCGCGGCCACCGCGCTGCGGTCGGGGCGGCCGCGCAGGACGCGGTCCACGCCGTAGCGCTCGAGAAGGGCGGGGGAGAGGGGATCGCGCGGGCCCGTCCAGCGTTCGCGCTCGGGATCGCGCGGGCGCAGGAACAGCACGGTGCGGTCGTACTTGGCCCGCGGGGCCAGGAGGACCCAGGACTCTCCCTCGTTGAGGCCCGTCAGCCAGAGGAAGTTGCCGTCCTGGCGATAGTCCTCGGTCACGCCGCTCATCTCGCCGCGCGCGCCGAGCACGGCCACGCAGCCGTCCAGCTCGCGCATCACCCGCTCGCGGCGGTCGCGGTAGACGGCGGGGGGCAGTTCCGGCGGCGGGAGCGGTGGAGCGGGCGCGGCGAGGAGAACGGAAGCCAGAAGG
>Ga0209382_10001899_pt1 | contig 31598 bp, 27 predicted proteins | sample SoiMetdeltSBSDD5_FD_187599 | JGI IMG/M metagenome (GOLD analysis project Ga0209382, IMG submission 187599) | Bulk soil microbial communities from a Populus tree surrounding site in Tennessee, USA - Soil MetaG P. deltoides SBSDD5 (SPAdes) (version 2) | ecosystem: Environmental > Terrestrial >...
TCACCTTGTACTCGTGCTCGCCCGGCTTCATGCCGAGCAGCAGGGTGACGAGCGTGTAGAACGAGCCGAGCGAGCCGGGGCCGCTCGGCGTCGCCTCGTGCCGGCGTAGCGCGAGGCCGCTCGCGCTCGACACCGTCCCGCAGAGCCCGTCGCCCGAGTTGTCGTTGGTCAGCACGAGCGCAGGACGGCCGCCGAACGGCGAGCCATAGTAGGCGGCCGCCGCGTGGCACGTGTGATGGTCGACGAAGCGTACGCGGTCGTCCGCGAGACGGAGATGGCTCGTCACGTAGCCGCGCCGCTCGCCGTCGGTGAGCGGGGCCTTGCCCGGCGCCGGATCGAGGAGCCCGAGCTTGGCGCCGAGCTTGCGCGCCCGGCCGCCTAGCCCGCGGCGCGGCGCGTCCAGGCCCACCGCGTAGTAGCGGCGCATGTAGGCCTCGTCGCGCATCACGCGATTCATCCAGTCGTAGGACGGGATGCGCGTGCCGGCGAGCACCACGCGGTCGATCTGGCTCGCAATCACGCCCGCGTCGCGCAGGAGCGCGTCGACGGCACGGCGCGGGTAGCCCGCGTCGTTCTTGAGCCGTGAGAAGCGCTCTTCGGAGGCGCAGCCGATGATCTCGCCGTCGCGCAGGACGGCGGCGGTCGCGCAGTGGGTCTCGCTGATGCCCAGGACGATCAAGACCCGCTGATCATATCAGCCTAGCTGCGGTTTCCACCTGCTTGACAGGTGTCGTCAGATGTCGTATCCGACAACTAATCGGGTTCTGAAGCGTCCGAGGCTCGGGGCGCCGGCGGTTCCCCGGGCCCCCCAGCAGCGGACGCGCGAGTCGGGTCAACGTGAGCGAGCTGAAGGAGGCGACCGTGACCTATCTCTCCCGGCGTTCAGTCCTGCGTGGATCGTTGGCTCTTGCCGCGGCTCGCCCCTTCGTGGGCCCCCACATCGCGAAAGCAGCCGCAACCACCGCGAGCGTGTGGTTCGCGCAGGGATTCGTTCAAGACGAGGACGTGTCCCTGCGCAAGGCCGTCGCCGAATACGAGAAGCAGAGCGGCAACAAGATCGAGCTGAGCATCACCCCCTTCGCGCCGGAGCGGCAGAAGATCATCGCGGCGCTGACCAGCGGAGTCGTGCCCGACGTCATGGCCAACAACCCGGGCGAGATCGTGCAGATATACGGCTGGCAAGACCGCTGGGTCGACGTCAGCGACGTCGTGGAGACTCAAAAGAGCCAGCTCAGCGAGACCGCGGTCGTGTCCGGTCAGGCCTACAACAACGTCACCAAGAAGGTCGGTCAGTACGGCGTGCCCATACGGTCGGCTGTCGTCCCCTGCCACATCTGGCGACCGCTGGTCGAGAAGGCCGGCTTCAAGATCGAAGACATCCCGAAGACGTGGGACGCGTACTTCGACTTCTTCAAGAAGGTGCAGGACAACCTGCGCAAGCAGGGCGAGCGCAAGGTGTACGGCCTGGGCTTCCAGGTGACGGCCAACGGCGTCGACCCCTACAACCTCTTCATGGCGTTTCTCCTGGCTTATGGCGGTCGGGACATCGTCACCAAGGACGGCAAGCTGCACCTCGACGACCCGAAGGTGAAGGAAGCGGCCATCAAGGCCACGGCCTATCTCGGCGGCGCCTATCGAGACGGCTACGTCCCGCCGAGCGCGATCAACTGGAACGACGCGGACGACAACAACGCCTTCCACGCGAAGCTGATGGTGATGGACGTCGACGGGACGCTCTCGACCGAGGTCGCGGTCAAGGAAAAGCACCCCGACTGGTACTTCAAGGACATGGTGAGCCACGGGATCGGCTATCCGACCGACAACGCGGGCAAGCCCATCCCCGCCATCGTCGGTGTCACGCAGCTGATGATCCCGAAAGGCGCGAAGAACGTCCCGGTCGCGAAGGAGTTCCTAAAGTACTTCGTCCAGCCGAAGGTCGTCGGCGAATTCGTCGAGCTGGGATTGGGCCGCTGGCTGCCGGTCATGCCGTCGCTCGCCAAGAGCCCATTCTGGCAGGACCCGAAGGACCCGCATCTGCGCGGCTACGCCCAGATGGGCGTGCTGGGGCCAACCGTGCCCGACTACTACGTGTTCAACCTGGCGATGGCCGAAGTCCGCACCCAGCACGTGTGGAGCATGGCGATGATCGACGTGGCGAAGGACGGCGTGAAGCCGGAAGTGGCGGTCGAGAAGGCGTTCAAGCGCACCGAAGAGATCTTCGCCAAATACAAGAAGGCCTGAGAGCGGAGGCCACCAATGAACGGCGCATCGTTCGTCGACATCGGCCGCCCGGCCATCCGGAGGCGCACGCTCGCCCGCTCACTGCGCGGCACCCTCAAGGGCGGCGAGTACACGTGGGCGGTCGCCTTCGTGGTGCCCTACATCGCGGTGTTCATCGCGTTCGTCGCGTACCCCGTCGTCTACGGGCTCTGGATGGGCAGCGAGGCCAGCCTCTACCGTGAGCTGTTCGCCGATCCGATCTACCAGAGCACGGTGGTGAACACCGTGCTCTATCTGGCACTCGGCGTGAACGTGAAGATGTTCCTGGCGCTCCTATTGTCCGGCTTCTTCATGCGACCGGGCTGGTGGATGAAGGCGCTCTTGCTGATCTTCGTGCTGCCCTGGGCCGTTCCGCAGATCTCGACGTTCATCTCGATCCACTGGATGCTCAATGGCGAGTGGGGATTCCTCAACAACGTCCTCTACGGACTCTTCCACATCGAAGGGCCCCACTGGCTCAACGACCGCTGGAGCGCGCTCGGCGCGGTCATCGTCGCGCACATCTGGAAATGGACGCCGTTCTGGACCTTGATCCTGCTTGCCGGACGGATGGCGATCCCGCTCGAGATCCGCGACACCGCCAAGGTCGACGGCGCGACCGGGATGCGCGGGTTCGTGCACATCACGTTCCCGCTGCTCGCCAACCTCTACCTGATCTGCACCTTGCTCTCGACGATCTTTCTGCTCGGCGACTTCAACGCCGTCACGTTCGTCTCCGGAGGCGGCCCCGCCAACCAGGGGCACGTGCTGGCGACGGTCGGCATCCGCAACGCCTTCGACCTCGCTCAGCCGCGTCTGGGCGTGGCGGCCGTGATGTCGGCGCTCCCGCTGGTCATCCCGCTGGTGATCATCCTGATGCGCAAGCTGCGGGCGGCGGAGGTGCAGCTATGAGCACGATCACGGCCGAGGCGAGACTCACTGGCACGCGAGCGGTATCGCGCTCACTCCGTGCCGTGCGCCGCCGCCGCTATCTCGAGACGGCGGCGACCGTGCTGCTCTCGATCGTGCTCATCGTGTGGACGATCGTGCCGATCTACAACATGGTGATGATCTCGCTCGAGCCCGAGGGCGACGTGTTCACCGATCACATCTGGCCGCGGGTCTGGTCGGTCGAGAGCTTCTGGGGCGTCCTGACGCAGGGCCACTGGTACCTGGAGCACTTCTGGCACCAGTTTGCGAACAGCATGTACATGGGCGCGATGGTCACGATCCTGACCCTGACGATCGGCACCTTGACCAGCTTCTCGATCGGCCGGATGCGCATCCGCTACGGCTGGCTGGTGAGCAACGTCGCGCTCCTGACCTACGTGATCCCGGCGTCGTTCCTCGCGATTCCGTTCTACCGGATCATGCAGGGCTACGGGCTCGCGAACAATCTCTGGTCGGTGATCGCGGCCCTGGTCGCCTTCGCGACGCCGTACGCCTTCTTCGTCTTCCAGGAATACGGCCGGAGCATTCCGATCGAGGTCGACGAATCCGCGCGGATCGACGGCGCCTCACCAATCCAGATCTATCTGCGAATCTACCTGCCCCTGATGGCCCCGGCTCTCGTCGCCGTCGGCACGTACGCGATGCTGCTGGCGTGGAACGAGTACCTGTACCAGTTCCTGCTGCTGTCCTCCAAGTCGAGCATGACGGTGCCGGTGGCGCTGGCGCAGTTCCTCAGCAGCGATCAGTCGCCGTGGAACTACATGATGGCGACCGCGATCATCTACGCGGCTCCGCCGGTCGCGATCTACTACGCGTTTCGCCGGCGCATGACCGCCGGCCTCACGGTGGGCGGGGTCAAGGGCTGATCCCCGTGCTCGCCGCCCGCCGCTGAGGACGGGTGTGAGCAGCGTGCAGCAGGTGCTCGCCGGGGCCGGTGTGGGGCACCGGCTGCGGGGAGCCATCTGGCAACCCCGCGTACACGGCTCGGAGCTCGCCTGGGCGATTGCTTTCCTCGTGCCCTACGCGGCGGTCTTTCTCGCGTTCGTCATCTACCCGGTCACCTATGCGCTGTGGATGGCGCGCGATCCGTCGCTCTACGGCGATCTGGTCTCGAACCCGCGGTACGTGCGGACGGTGGTCAATACCGCGCTCTACGTCGGGCTCGGGGTCAATGTTCAGATGTTCCTGGCGCTCGTGCTGTCCGGCTTCTTCATGCGCCGCCGCTGGTGGATCAAGGCTCTGCTGCCGGTCTTCATGCTGCCCTGGGCGCTCCCGGCGATTCCTGCCTACGTCTCGTTTCACTGGATGCTGATCGGCGAGGAGGGGCTGATCAACAGCCTTCTGGCGCTGCTCGGCATTCAGGGGCCGCTCTGGTTTCAGGACCGCCGGCTCGCGCTCGCGTCGAATATCGCCGCCTACATCTGGAAGTGGCTGCCGTTCTGGACGCTGACTTTCGTCGCCGGCCGAACGGCGATCCCGCAGGAAGTCTACGAGGCGGCCGACGTCGACGGGGCCCGCGGGTTCCGGCGCTTCGCGCACGTCATCCTGCCGCTGCTGGGCAACCTGTACCTGGTGTGCACGCTGCTCTGCACCCTGTGGACGGTCGGCGACTTCACGACCGTGGCGATGGTGTCCGAAGGCGCGCCGGCCTACTCCACCGACGTCCTGGCCACGCTCGGCTTCCAGTACAGCTTCGACGCCGCGCAGCCGTCGCTCGGAATCGCCGCCGTCCTGTCCGCGCTGCCGGTGCTGATCCCGATCACGATCCTCCTGATGCGCGCGCTTCACACCAGACAGGTGCAGCTGTGAAAGGACGCGCGCGGCTGCGGCGGGTGCTCGTCGAAGCGGCCTCGGTCGCGCTCGTTGTCGTGCTGCTGATCTGGTCGCTGACGCCCGTCTACAACATGCTGTTGATCGCGCTCGATCCCGATGAGGGTGACATCGAGTTCGAGGGCATCGTGTGGCCCCAGGATCCCTCGCTGCACAGTTTTCACACCGTGCTCACCCAGGGCTACTGGCTCGTCGCGGATTTCTGGCACCAGCTCGGCAACAGCTTCTTCATCGCCGTGATGACGATGGTGCTCACCGTCGTGATCGGCTCGCTCGCCAGCTTCGCGCTGAGCCGGATGCGCGTGAGCCGAGGGTGGTGGCTCGTCAACGCGCCCCTGCTCACCTATGCGGTCCCGGCGTCGTTCCTGGTCATCCCGTTCTCGCGGCTCATGGTGAGCTACGGTCTGGCGAACAGCCTGTGGGCCATCGTCGCGGCGAACGTGACGTTCGCCACGCCCTACGCGATCTTGATCCTGCGGCAGTACGCGGCGCTGATCCCGATCGAGCTCGACGAGGCAGCGCGGATCGACGGCGCGTCTCCCGTTCAGATCGTCCGGCGCGTCTATCTGCCGCTGATGGCGCCGGCCCTGGCGGCGGTCGGCACGTTCGCGCTGCTGCTGGCCTGGAACGAGTACGTCTACCAGTACGTGCTGCTCTCCTCCACGCGCAACATGACCGTCGCCGTCGCGATCGCGCAATTCTTCAACACCGACGAGGCGCCATGGAACTACATGATGGCCGCCTCGCTCATCTACTCCTTGCCGCCGATCGTCATCTTCTACACGCTCCGCCGCTACATCGCGGCGGGCCTGACGCGAGGGGCCATCCGGGGCTGAAGCGGACCGTCACTTCTCTTTGAGCTTGAGATCCTCGTACGGTGCAGAGAACGGGAAGTTGCCGATCAGGCCCAGGCCCGACTCCGCCACCCGAGGCCCGTACGCGCAGATCGACGGAAACTCCCAGATCGGAGCGAACATGGCCTTGTCGTGGACAAGCCGCTGGATCCGCTCGAGGAGCACGCCGCGGCTCCTCTGGTCCGGTGCCATCGCCACGTCGCGCCAGAGATCCTCGATATCGGGATAGCTGCCGTAGACGTACGTGCCGCCCGGGGCCACCCAGGCTTCGAGCCGCGTCGCCGCGTTCCCGAGCGCGCCGCTGCCGATGAGGATCACGTTCTTGACACGCTTTTCCTGCACCGCCTTGAAGAAGCCGGCGCGCTCGATGGGCTGAAGAACCATCCGGATGCCGACCGGCCTGAGATAGTTCGCGATCGTCTCTGCGACCGGTGCGTAGAGGACATCCGAGAACAGCGTCCCCGCGTCGAACCCGTTGGGGTAGCCGGCCTCGGCGAGCAGCCGCTTCGCCCTGGCCGGATCGTACTCGTAGAGCGGCGCCGGCCACGCGAAGTCGAATCCGCGGGGAATGATGCTCGCCGTGATGCGCGACAGCCCGAGCGTCTCCGCCTCATTGAGCGATTGCCGATCGATCGCCAGGTTCGCGGCAAGCCGCACACGCCGATCGGACCACGGCGATTTCGGGTCCCACTGCTCGGCGAAGTAGAGCCACTCCGTCACCGGCGCCGCCACCGCCTTCAAGGTGAGCCCAGGCGTGCGCCGCACTTCCTCGGCGAGGACTCCGCGGAACGTGAACGCGACGTCGACTTCGCCGCGCTTGAGCATGGCGACTCGGGTCGACGAGTCGGGGACGGACCGAAAGACCAGCGTCTTGACGGTCGGCGTCTTGCGCCAATACTTGTCGTTCGCCTCGAGCACGAGCTCGACTCCGGGATTGAACGCGGCGAACTTGTAGGGCCCGGCCCCGATCGGCGCTCGCTTGAAACCTTCGTCGCCGACCTTCTCCACATATTTCTTCGGCACGACCCATCCCGCTCCGGTCGCTGGCGTGCCGTAGTACGTCATGAAGTCCGGCCACGGCTGCTTCAGCCGGAAGCGTATCCGCTGGCCTTCGATCTCGACCGCGGCGACGCGGGCCTTGAACGCTGACGCCGCCGTTCCACGATAGCGCTCGAACGAGAATTTCACGTCCTCGCCCGTCACCGGTTCCCCATTGTGGAACGTGACGCCCTTGCGCAGCACGAACTCGTACACGAGACCGTCGCGGGACACGGTCCACGATTCGGCGAGGCTCGGCGCCATCGGCTGGCCGGGCATCGCCTTCACCAGCGCGTCGTGCACCGCATAGAGCACGATGAACGGGACGGACGTCGACGTCGTTTCCGCGGGATCGAACCAGACCGGCGCGAGCGACACCTGAAGGGCGAAGCTCATCTGGCCTTCCGGTGAGGCGCCGGCCGAGGAGACGCTCACGACCGACATCAGCATGACGAGACTCGCCAGGAAAGTTCTCACGCCAAGCCTCCTCAGCCGCCCGCGGGGAACAGCCGGGGTCGGCGCGCGGCCGCGCCGCCCCGGGCGAGATCAGGACTTACGGGACGTCTTGGAAAAGAACGTGCCCACCAGCGCGCGCATCTCGCGGCTTCCGCACTGCGGACACTTCGCTTCCCCCTTTTCCTTCTCGCTCATCGACAAGGTCAGTGAGACTTCCTTCTCGCACTTGTCGCAATAGAACTCGTAGAGAGGCATGGGCCTCCTCCTCTCGACGTGAGTCAGCACGTTGCTTCAGCCCAGATTGACGACGACCGACTTCACCTCCGTGTATTCTGCGATGCCCTCGTGTCCGCCCTCGCGCCCGAGGCCCGATTCCTTGAAGCCGCCGAACGGGATCTCGTGCGTGTAGCCCGTGGCGTCGTTGGCGCCCACCAGCCCGTACTCGAGCTGCTCGGCCACGCGAACGAGCCGCGCCAGGTCACGCGTGTAGAAGTACGCGGCCAGCCCGAACTTGGTGGCGTTGGCGCGCTGGACCACTTCCTCCTCGGTGTCGAACACGAGGAGCGGCGCCGCCGGCCCGAAGATCTCTTCCTGCGCGATGGCCATATCGTCGGAGACCCCGGTCAGGACCGCCGGCGCGTAGAAGAATCCCTTGGCATAGGCGCCGTCGGTCAGGTAGCGCCCGCCCGACACCAGCTTGGCCCCGTGCTTCACCGCGTCCTCGACCAGCGAGTGCACCTTCGCGCGCGTCTCCTCGTTGATCAGCGGCCCGATCTGGGCGCCGGGCTCGAAGCCCGGAGCGACCTTCAGCTTCGCGACCGCCTCGACGAACGCCGGAATGAACCGCTCGGCGATACCCCGCTGGACGTAGATGCGGTTCGCGCAGATGCACGACTGCCCGCCCACGCGCAGGAACTTCATCGCCACGGCGCCCTCGAGCGCCGCCTGGAAGTCGGCGTCGTCGAACACGATGAAGGGCGCGTTGCCGCCGAGCTCGAACGAGAGCCGCGTCACCTGCTTGGCGGCCGTCTCCATGATCCCCTTGCCCACGTCGGTCGAGCCGGTGAAGCCGATCTTGCGGATCAGCGGGTGCGTGAGCAGCTCGGCGCCGACGAGCCGCGAGCGATTGGTCGTCAGCACGTTGAAGACGCCCTTCGGCAGCCCGGCCACCTCGGTGATGCGCGCGATCGCGAGTGCGGTGAGCGGCGTCGCGGAGGCCGGCTTGAGCACGACTGTGCAGCCGGCCGCGAGCGCCGGCGCGATCTTGCGCGTGACCATCGTGGCCGGGAAGTTCCACGGCGTCACGGCCGCCACCGGCCCGATCGGCTGGCGTAGCACCCAGTAGCGCTTGCTCGGCTGCGGCGACGGGATCCACTCGCCCGACATCCGCCGCGCCTCCTCGGCGAACCAGCCGAAGTAACCCAGCGCGAACTGGACTTCCTTCTTGGCCTCCTCGAACGGCTTGCCGTTCTCGAGCGTCACCAGGCGCGCGAGCTCGTCGCGCCGCTCCTGCATGAGCTCCTGGACCTTGAGGAGCAGGCTCCCGCGATCCTTCGGCGCCAGCACTGACCATTCGCGGAACGCCGCGTGCGCGGCGGTGACCGCGCGCTGGATCTCGGGTCCGGCGCCATTCGCGACCTTGGCGACGATGGAGCCGTCGGCGGGGTTCTTGACGTCGAAGGTGGCGCCCGCGTCGGCGTGCACCCATTCGCCGTTGATGTACATGCGCTCGAGGTCGGCCATGGATGATCCTCCGTACAGGACGGATTAGGGCGACTTCGCCGCGAGAGCCTACGCCTGCGGGACACCGCGCGCTAGACGCGCCGCGGCAAGAGCCAACGATCAGCTTGAGAGGTGGCTAACCAGCCAGCGGGCCGTGCGTAGGAGCTGGCCGTCACGATGCCGACCGCCGACGAGCTGCACCCCGAGCGGAAGACCGTTGGCGCCCTGCATCAATGGGACGCTGAGCGCCGGCATCCCGCAGAGCGTCCACAGCGCGCAGAAGGCGGGATCGCCGGTCGACTCGAGGCCCTTCGGCGCGGTGCCGAACGCCGCCGGCGTCAGGATCGCGTCGTAGCGCTGCTCGAAGAGCTCGGTGAAGCTCGCGTTGAGCCCGGGAACGCGGCCCAGCGCCCTGAGATAGTCCATCCCCCGCACGTCGCGGCCGTCGGCGATGCGCTGGCGCAGCGCGGGCGAGAGCTTGTCGCGTCCGTGCTCCCACTCTCGGCCGAGGTTGATCGCGATCTCGGCGCCGCCCACCGCGCGCTGCCACTCGAGCACTTCCGGGAGCGGCGTGGTGAGCTCGAGCTCCTCAACGCGGTCGCCGAGACGGCTCGCCAGCTCGGCGAAGGCCTCGCGCGCGTCGGCGTCGACGCGATCCCACAGCGAGGTCTTCACGAACGCGAACATCGGCGGCAGCGGCGGCTCCGCGGCGGCGATGCTCCCATACGGGATGCGGGCGCGCGGTCGCGAATCCGGATCACGCTCGTCATGCGCAGCGAGCTCTTCGAGCAGCAGCGCGATGTCGTCGACCCCGCGCGCGAAGAGCCCGACGTGATCGAGGCTCCGCGAGAGCTGGAACATACCGTGACGCGGGATCAGACCGTGAGTCGGCTTGAGCCCGAAAACGCCGCAGAACGACGCCGGGCGGATCGTCGAGCCCGTGGTCTGGCTGCCGAGCGCCAGCGGCACCATGCCGGCCGCCACCGCGGCAGCGGATCCGCTCGAGGAGCCTCCGGGCGTGTGACCCGAATTGTGCGGATTGCGCGTCTTGCCCGGCGTACGCGTCGCGAACTCCGTCGTGACGGTCTTGCCGAGGATGACCGCGCCGGCTCCGCGCAAGAGCGACACGACCGACGCGTCGCGCGACGGCGTGCGCCCGGCGTGCAGCACCGACCCGTTCTCGGTCGGCATGTCCGCCGTATCGATGATGTCCTTCAACCCCACCGGCACACCGTGCAGCGCCCCGATCGGCCGACCCGACATGCGAACCTCGTCGGCGGCACGCGCCTGAGCCAGCGCATACCCGGGATCGAGAAACGTCCACGCCTGCACCTGCGCGTCCACTTCACGAATCCGCGCCAGACACGCCTCGACGAGCTCCATCGACGTGATGATTCCGTCGCGAATCATCCGCGCCGCCTCCACCGCGCTCAGCAGATGCAAATCCTTCAGGTCCATAACTCGCCTGAGAGTACCACCACAAAGCTTGTGGTGAATCGCGTTCGAGCGCGGGCTACGCCCGCGCAATCCTGTTGTGTCCGAGCGGCGGCTCCGCCGCCGCAATCCTGATCTGGGGGGAGGCAGGAAGGAGCACGCCGAAGGCGTGCGACGACCGTCGGAAGGGGGGCGAAGCCCCCCTCCGAGCTATTTCCCGTAGAGAAACTCAGGAAGCCACAGCGTCATGCCCGGCCAGATGTACATGAACATCAGGCAGACGCAGACGATGAGCATGTACGGCATCATGCCCGCGAAGATCTGGTTCAACGTCACGTGCTTGGGCGAGACGCCCTTCAAGTAGAACGCCGACATCGCGACCGGCGGCGACAGGAAGGCCGCCTGAAGATTCACGGCGACCATCGTGCCGAACAGGATCGGATCGACGTTGAAGTGAGTCAGCAGCGGGATGAAGATCGGACAGAAGATCACGATGATCTCGGTCCATTCGAGTGGCCAGCCCAGCAGGAAGATGATCACCTGCGCCAGGAACTGGAAGCCGAGCGGCGAGAGGTTCATGCTGAGCACCCAGCGCTCGATCAGCCCCTGCCCGCCGTGCAGCGCGAACACTGCCGAGAACAGCGCCGAGCCGACGAAGAGCCAGCACACCATCGCGGTGGTCTTCGCGGTCAGGAACGTCGACTCCTTCACGTTCTGACGAAGCTCGGGCGAGGTGCGCAGATGCCAGAGACCGGGCACCACCGTTCCGAACAAGGTCCCGCCGATCGAGCCCGCCACCAGGAGCGACGCGAAATCCTCGCCCTCGTACACGCCGAGCACGACTCCGACGATGAAGCCGATCAGACTCCACCAGAGCACCGGACGCATGAACCTGGACATGACGGCCAGATAGAGCGCGCCCAGCGCACCGATCGCTGCTGACTCGGTCGCGGTACAAATGCCGAACAGGATCACCGCCAGCACCACCGCCGTGAGCACGCCGAGCGGCACGACCGAGGCGCACAGCTCCTTCAAGATCTCGAGCTGCTCGCCGTCCATCCGCCAGAAGTAGACGAACAGGAGGAGCCCGAAGGCCGCCGCCAGTCCCCAGAACCAGGCGTAGAAGTGCGCCGGAATCTTGCCGGCCTCCGACACGAGCGTGGGGTCGCGAAGGGACGTCATCTCCTCGGGCCCTTCTTGCTTCTTGGCGCCGTCGGTCGCTTCGGATTCGGATTCGCCGGCGGCGCCGAGCTCCTGCGGCTTGTCTTCGGTGGCCACAGGCGTTGCGGGAGCCGTCGCGGTGGCGACCGGAGCTGTCGGCGCGGGCGGGGCAGCGGGCGTTGCGACGCGGGCCGGGGCGGCGGCGGTGACCGCCGCGGGCGCGTTGTAGATCACCACGTACCACCATGTTGCGGCGAACGTACCGATCGTCAGGAATAGCGGCACCGAGAGCACGAGCAGGTTGTGCGCGATCACCCGATAGCCGATGGCGAGACCGCGCACCATGCTCGGATTCAGCGCGGCGGCGAGTACGCCCGGGACTACGCGTCGCGCCGGACCGCGCTCCAGCCGCTGCAGATAGTCGGGCACCTTCACGCGGTACTGATCGGGCGGAAGTTTGGGCGCGATCTTCGGGTTGATGATCGCCCAGCCCAGGATGTAGACGAGGTACAGGAACGTCAGGAAGAATCCCGGCAGCATCGCGGCCGCGTAGAGCTTCACGATCGACTGACCGGCCACCGCGGCGTAGACGATCAGCATGACCGACGGCGGAATCAAGATGCCGAGCGTCCCACCCGCCGTGATCGCGCCCGAGGCAAGCTTCACGTCGTAGCCGGCGTTTAGCATCGGCCGCATCGCGATGACGCCCATCAGCACGACGACCGCACCCACGATCCCGGAGGCGATGCCCCAGAACGCGCACACCAGCAAGGTCGTGACGGCGAGCGAGGCGGGCACACGGCGGAAGGCCAGCTGGACGCTGTGGAACATGCGGTCGACCAGCGCCGCACGCTCCATGATGTAGCCCATGAAGACGAACAGCGGCACCGACAAGAGCGTGTCGTTCGTCATCACGCCGTAGGTGCGCTGCACGATCAGGTCGAAGATCCGGTTGTCGTACCAGTGACCGCCGGGAATCCAGAAGGCGATGTAACCGAAGATCATCCCGAGCCCCATCAAGGTGAAGGCGGTCGGGAAGCCCATCATGATGGCGACCACGATGAGGCCGAGCATCGTGAGCCCGAGCGCGGGATCGCTCATGGGGTCCGGCTCTGGCGTTCGGTGTCGTCGACCACGCTGCGATGCCGCGCGGCCTCGTCGATGGCGTGGGCACCCTCCATCGCCTGACGCCGCGACTCTTCGTCCACGTACGCGCTTCGCGAGAGCTGCGTCTCGATCACGTCGATCTCCTCGACGTCCTCTAAGCGTGCCGGCCAGCTGCCGGTGCGCAGGCATTCCACGCAGCGAACGATCTCGGCCAGCCCCTGCAGCATCACCAGCGCGCCCGCCAGCGGAATGACCGACTTGAAGTGGTAGACCGGCGGCCCCTCGGCGGTCACCGTCGAGTGCTCGCCGATGCGCCAGGAGAGCGCGGCGTAGTCGTAGCCCGCATAAATCAGCCCGAGGATGCCGGGAATGAAGAACAGCAGATACAAGATCAGGTCCATCGAGGCCTGGCCGCGCGGCTTCAGATAGATGTAGACGAAGTCCGCGCGCACGTGGCCGCCGAGCGCCAGCGCGTAGGCGCCGCACAACATGAACAGCGAGCCGTACAGCATGTTGTTGAAGTCGAAGATCCAGGCGGTCGGCGCATTGAGGATGTAGCGCTTGAACACTTCGATCGAGACGACGAACGTCAGCGCGACGATGAGCCAGGCCGCCGCCTTGCCGGACCAGTAGCTGACCTGGTCGACGACGCCGATGATCCGCCGCAGGCTCATCGGCTCAACATCGGGCTGCGGCCGGCCACCCGGCTCCACTCCGGATGGCCGGCACGCATAGCATCGATCACGGAGACGTTAGCTCTTCTTCGCGGCCGGCTTGCTGCCGAAGTAATGGTTGAATGCCATACGCCGGCTCACGTTGGTGTCCAGGTCCCACTTCACGGCGCGGGCGGCGAACGCCTTCTGCGAGTCGGCGATCTCCTTGAAGATCGCGTTGTCCGACGCCTTCTTGTCAGCGACCTGGTCGTAGATCTCGAGCTGCTTCTGCAGCACCGCGTCCGGCGTCTTGTAGAAGCGGACCTTGTCCTTCGTCTGCAGCTCGATGTAATCCTTCGAGTAGCGGTCGACGGCCTTCCACGACATGTCGGCCGAGGCCGCCTCGACGCCGTTCTCGATGATCGACTTCATCTTGTCGGGCAGCGCGTCGAACTTCGTCTTGTTGAACGTGATCTCGAGCTGCTCGGCATTCTGGTGGTAGCTCTGCAGCATGCACACCTTCGAGACGTCGGCGAAGCCGAGGATACGATCGGACGTCGCGTTGTTGAACTCGGCGGCGTCGAGCAGGCCGCGATCCATGGCCGGGACGATCTCGGCGCCGGGGAGCGCGTTGACTGCCGCGCCGAGCCCCTGGAACACATCGATCGAGATGCCGACCGTCCGGAACTTGAGGCCCTTGAAGTCGTCCACCTTGGTGATCGGCTTCTTGTACCAGCCGAGCGGCTGTGTCGCCATCGGCCCGTACGGGAACGAGACGACGTTGGCGCCGATCGACGCGTAGAGCTTGTTCAGGAGCTGCTTGCCGCCGCCGTATTTGTGCCAGCTCAACAGCATGTTGGCGTCCATGCCGTAGGCCGGGCCGGAGCCCCAGAGCGCCAGCGCCGTCTGCTTACCGTAGTGGTACACGAGCACGCCGTGGCCGCCGTCGAGCGTGCCCTTCGAGACCGCGTCGAGCAGGCCGAACGCCGGCACGACCGCGCCGGCCGGCAGCACCTCGATCTTGAGGTCGCCGCCGGTCATGTCGTTCACCTTCTTCGCGAAGTCCAGCGCGTACTCGTGGAAGATGTCCTTCTGGGGCCACGTGCTCTGCCACCGCATCGAGATCGGGCCCTGCGCTTTGACGACCGTCGGAAAGCCGAGCGCGGCCGCGCCGGTCGCTGCTAGCGCCGCGCCGCGAAGGAACGTGCGGCGCGGCTTCTCCGACACCGTTGTCGAGTCGTTCATGAGACACCTCCTGGAATAGACGTGAAAGGCCGTAGCCGGCGAATCGTGAGAGGGCGCAACACCCAAAGGAAGTGGTCGGACCACCGATCACAACCTATTCGAGGCGCGCGCGGCCTGTCAATAAATTCAGGCGCCGGGGGCCTTGAGCACCAGCGACACGCGGCTGCCTTCCCGGCGCACCGCCAGCCTGAGCGGCGCTTCGAGACCGGCGTCGGCCAGTCCTTCACGCAGCGCGTCGCGCGTGGCCACCACCCGCTCGTTGACCTGCAAGATCACGTCGCCGACCTGGAGCCCCCCTCGGTCCGCCGAGCTCTTGGGCACGACCACCGAGACCGACAGGGCGCTCGACACGCCGGGCTCGGGGTCTCGTACCACAAAACCGAACTCGGCCCCGATTCGTTCCCCGACCACCGTGCGCGGCATCAGCGCCAGACGGACGTCGACGCGGCGCCGGCCGTCGGGACGGAGCACGGTGAGATGCACGTCCTTGCCCGGAGCCGACGCCGCGATCAGCCGCTGCAGGACCCGCGTCTCGGTCACCGGGCGCTCCTCGAAGGCCACGACCAGATCCCCGCTCTTCATCCCGGCCGTCTGCGCCGGCGTTCCGTCCATCACGTCGACGATGAAGACGCCGAATCCTTCGCGCATGCCGTGGCGCGCCGAGATCTCGTCCATCTCCTGCTCGGAGAGGTCGCGGATGCGCACGCCGAGCCACGCCCACTGGACGGCGTCGACCGCCGGCACCGACACGGCGAGCGCCAGAAGGAGCAGCGCCGCAGCCTGGAGGAACCGGCAACGCACGGCGGTCATTCCCTCCCGCCGCGCAGCTCGTTGACGAGCTGATCGAGCGCCGCGCCGAGGCGCTCGAGTCGGCGGGTGACGTCGAGCGTTTCGAGAAGCTGCTGGCGCAGTGCCGCGTCGGGCACGACCGCCGCGGCGATCCGGTCGGCGATGACGCCGGGCGCCTGGCCGTCCGCCAGCGCCGTGTCGAGCAGATCGCGGGGCCGGTCGAGCGCCTCGAGGAGACGCCCGCAGGCGGCGCGGATGCGGGCGACCGAGGCCGAGACGTCGGTGCTGGGCGCGATCTCCTCGAGCTTCTGCGCGACGACGATTCGATAGAGCGTATCGCTCGGCCGCTCGGCGTCGATTCGCACGCGCCACTCGCCCTTGACGAGAATGTTGTAGCGGCCCGTCGGTAGCCGCTCCCAGCTCACGATCTCGCCGGCGCCCGCCACCCGGTGCACCGGCGGCTTGCCGAGATAGCTCGTTTCGTCGAACCCGGGCTCGAGCTTGACGACCGCCAGCCGCCGGTCGCGCGCCAGCACGTCCATGATCATCGCGCGGTACCGCGGCTCGAAGACGTGTAGCGGCAGCAAGGTGTTGGGAAAAAACGTCACATCGGGCAGCGGGAAGATCGGCAGGATCAGCGGCGGCACTTCGCGGCAGCTCCTCGGTCAGCCGATCTTGGGCAGCGGCCTCTGCGTGGTCATCTCGTCGAGGCGCCGCTGCACCGCCACGGCCAGGTCGCGGAACGTCCGGGCCTGCGGCGAGTCGGGCACGCGCAAGGTGATGGGCGTTCCCTCGTCGCCGGCCTGCCGCGTCGACGGGTCGAGCGGCACCTGCGCCAGCAGCGGCACGCTGTACTCGCCCGCCAGGCGCTGGCCGCCGCCTTCGCCGAAGATCGAGTAGCGCTTGCCGGTGTCCGGCGCGACGAAGTAGCTCATGTTCTCGACGATGCCGAGGATCGGCACGTTGAGCTTCTGGAACATCGCGATCGCCTTGCGCACGTCGAGCAGCGCCACCTCTTGCGGGGTCGTCACCATCACCACGCCCGAGAGCGGGATGACCTGCGAGAGCGAGAGCTGCGCGTCGCCCGTTCCCGGCGGCATGTCGAACACGAGGTAGTCGAGGGCGCCCCAGTTGACGTCCTTCAGCATCTGCTGGATGAACGAGTGGATCATCGGGCCGCGCCAGACGAGCGGCTCCTTGTCGTTCACGAGCAGGCCGATCGACATCATCTTCATGCCGTGGGCCTCGACCGGGATGATCCGGTTCTCGAACATGCCCGGCCGGCCGCGCGTGCCCAGCATGAGCGGGATGTCGGGACCGTAGACGTCGACGTCGATGATGCCGACCGTCGCGCCGCTCAGCCGAAGTGCTACGGCGAGGTTCACGGTGACGGTCGACTTGCCGACGCCGCCCTTACCCGACGAGACCGCGATCGTCTGCTTGACCTCGGGGATGAAGTCCTGGGGCGCGGGCTGGCCATGGCCGTGAGCGTGCGCGTGACCTTGCTGAGCCGCCTGAGGCGGGCGGGCCTGTCCGGAGCCCATCTTGACCTGGACCCTCGAGACGCCGGGCACCTGCCCGACGACGCGCGAGGCCATGCTGTGCATGGCGACCTTGGACGCCGCCGACTGATTCGTGAAGGCGAGCGTGAAACTGACCTGCGATTCGGCGATGCTCAGGTCGCGGATGAGCCCGAGCGTCACGATATCCTGCTGCGCGTCCGGGTCCTTCACCGCCCGGAGCGCGTCCAAAACAGCGTCCTGAGTGACCATATAGTGGCGACTATACAGGACCGCACGCGTTCTCGCTATCTATGCGCGAAACCTTGCATTCTCGGGGCGTACCTGCTACAAAAAGCGGGTGATCTCTCCGGATGAATTCCGCCACACCCTGAGCCATTTCGCCTCAGGCGTCACGGTCATCACCGTGTGCGATGGGCAGGGCCGGCCGACCGGGCTCACCGCCAGCGCGTTCACCTCGGTCTCGCTCGATCCGCCGCTGATCCTCGTGTGCGTGGACCACAAGTCGCAGAGCTATCCGGCGCTCGTCGCAGGCAAGATGTTCGCCGTCAACATCCTCGCCCACGACCAGGAGGCGGTCTCGCGGCGGTTCGCCACCACGAAGATCGAGAACAAGTTCGAGGGGGTGCCCTTCGCGTTGAGCGAGTTGGGCCTGCCGCTGCTCGAGAATGCGCTCGCGCATCTCGAGTGCGCGACCGTCAACGTCCATCTCGAGGGCGACCACTCGATCTTCGTCGGACGCATCGAGCGGGCCCGAGTGGGCGTCGGGCATCCGCTCGTCTACTTTCGCGGTCGCTACGACCGGCTGACCGGGCCCACTCCGTGACGTTCGTCCCGCTGTCCCGCCCGCCCGTCGACGACGAGATCAAGCGGGCGGTGCTGGCCGCCATCGACTCGCGCCAGTACATCCTGGGCCCGCAGTGCCGGCAGCTCGAAGCCGAGCTGGCCGGCGCGACGGGCGTGAAGCATGCGGTGCTGACGAGCTCGGCCACCGCGGCGCTCTGGCTGGCCCTCCGCGCTCTCGGCGTGAAGGGGGGCGACGAAGTGCTCGTCCCGGCGCACACCGCGTTTCCCACCGTCGAGGCGATCTGCGTCGCCGAGGCGACGCCCGTCTTCGTCGACGCCGACGAGTTCTACACGATGGACCCGCGCGACGCGGAGGCAAAGGCCACACCGCGCACGGTCGGCATGGTCCCGGTGCATCTCTACGGTCAACCGGTCGATCTCGCGGCCGTCGAGCGCCTGGCCTCGCGCCTGGGCCTCTGGGTCCTCGAGGACTGCGCGCAGGCGCAGGGCGCCGAATGGAACGGGCGCCGGGTCGGCAGCTTCGGCCGCGCCTCCGTGTTCTCGTTCTATCCGTCGAAGAACCTGCCGGGCATGGGCGACGGCGGCGCCATCCTCACCGGCGACGACGAAATCGCCGACCGCTGCCGCCGCCTGCGCGACCACGGCCGGCTCGACAAGAACGTGCACGCGGAGCTCGGCTTCAACTTGCGGTTCAGCGAGCTGCAAGCCGCGGCGCTCCGCGTGCTGCTGCCGCGCCTGGACGCGATGAACGAGCGGCGGCGCGCTCTCGCGCTCCGGTATGCGCAGGGCCTGGCCGATCTGCCGCTCATGCTGCCTGAGGAGCGCGAGCACGCGCGCCACGTGTACCATCTCTACGTTGTGCGTACGGCTCGCCGCGCCGAGCTGGCCGCATTCCTCAAGCAGCGCGGCATCCAGACGGGCGTGCACTACCCGGTGCCGACCCATCGTCAGCCGCCGGTCGAGCATCTGGCGCCGCCGCCGCTGCCACACACCGAGCGGCTCGTCGACGAGATCCTGACATTGCCAATGTCGGCCGACCACGCGGACGAGGAGATCGACCGGGTCGTCGCCGCGGTCCGCGACTTCTTCGGAGCGTAATGGCCGTGCGAGCCGCAGGTCGCGGGGCTGGGGCCCAGCCGCTGCGGATCCTTCAGCTCTATCCCAAGGCGGACTACTTCACCGGCGCCGCGATCCAGCTGCGCGACCTCGCGATCGGCCTGGCCCGGCGCGGCCACGCGGTCACCGTGGCGACGCCGGCGAGCGAGATCTGGGCCGAGCGGATGCGCGCCGCCGGCGTCGGCTACGCGCCGATCCCGATGGAGCGCGTGTGGGACGTGCGCGCGGCGTGGCGTATCGCGAAGGTGGTGCGCGCCGGCGACATCCAGGTGGCTCACGCGCACAAGGGCCGCGCCCGCACCTTGGCCATGCTGGCCGGGCTCATGGGCGCGCGGCCCTGCCTGGTCCTGAACCGCGGCGTGAGCTTCCGCGTGCCGCGCACGCGGCGCATCGGCTACACGAGCCGGCGCGTGCACGCGATCGTCGCGGTGTGCGAGTCGATCAAGCGCGATCTGGTCGCGGCGGGCGTGCCCGGCGCGAAGATCGAGGTGATCTACTCGGGCACCGACGTCGAGCGTTTCCACCCGGGTCTCGACGGTCAGGCGATCCGCCGAGAGCTCGGCCTGTCGGCCGAGCACTTCCTGATCACGCAGATCGGCGTGCGCTCCTGGCGCGGCTGGCGCGATGTGCTCGACGCGATGGCGCGCATCGCGCCCGCCGCCCCGCGCGCGCGCCTGCTCTTCGTCGGCGCGCCGGCGCCGCGTGTGGCCGAGCTCGGCGCGCAGGCGCACGAGCGTGGGCTCGACGGGCGCGTGCTGGTGCTGGGCCACCGCGAGGACGTCCCGCAGATCCTCACCGCCTCGGACGTGGTCGTCGACGCCTCGTACGCGGGCGCCGGCCTCACCGGCTCGATCCGCGAGGCGCTCGCTTGCGAGCGTCCGGTCGTCGCGACCGATCTGGCCGGCATGCCCGAGCTCGTGATCGAGGGCGAGACCGGCCTCTTGGTGCCCCCGCGCGATCCCCAGGCGCTGGCCGGCGCGCTGCTCCGCGTGCTCGAGGACCCGACGTGGGCGCAGGCAATGGCGCGCGCCGGCCGCAAGCGCGTGGATGCCCACTTCTCGCTGCGCGCCAAGCTCGACGCGACCGAGGCGCTCTACCGGCGCCTCGTCGAGACGCGGGCCGCATGACGCTCCCGACCAATCTCTATCGCCGTCTGGCGGTCTACCTGCGGCCGCACGTGGGGGCTCTGGTGACTGGCGCGGCGCTGGCGATCGTGGTCGCGGCGATGGAAGCCTCGATCGCGTGGCTCGTGAAGCCGGCCATGGACGGCGTCTTCATCCGTCGCGACGAGACGATGCTGAAGCTCATCCCGCTCCTGTTCCTCGCCGCGTACGTCGTCAAGGGCCTCGCGCGCTACGGCCAGTCGTATCTGATGTCCTCGGTGGGCGAGCGCGTGATCGCGCGCCTGCGCCGCGATGTCTACGCGCACCTGCAGCAGATGTCCTTGTCGTTCTTCACGAGCCGGCACACGGCCGAGCTGATGTCGCGCGTGGTGACCGACGTGAATCGCCTGGCGCGCCTGTCGTCGACGGTGCTGGTCATGACGATTCGCCAGTCCGTGATGGTGGTGGCACTGGCCACGGTCATGTTCGTCCGCGACTGGCGGCTGGCGCTGATCGCGCTGGTGGTCTTTCCGTTCGTCGGCATCGCGGTGCGCGCGATCGGCCGGCGGCTCTATCGCATCAACAAGCGCTCGCAGCAGAAGATCGCCGAGCTCAACGTGCTCCTGCACGAGGTGTTCTCGGGGACGAAGATCGTCAAGGCGTTCGGCCGCGAGGCGCACGAGGTGAAGCGGTTCGACCGGGTCAACAGCGGGCTCCTCGCGCTGGCGCTCAAGGACCATCGCACCGACGAGCTCACCGACCCGCTGATGGAGATCATCGCGGCGCTCGGGATCATGGCCGCCCTCTGGTACGGCGGCCAGCAGGTCATCAGCGGCGCGATGACGCCCGGCGATTTCTTCTCGTTCATCGCGGCCGTCGCCCTGCTCTACGGGCCGGTCCGGCAGCTTTCGCGCATCGTCAACACCGTGCAGCAGTCGACGTCGTCCGTGGAGCGGGTGTTCGAGATCCTCGACCAGCCTGCGGCGATCGCCGATCGGCCGAGCGCGGTCGTGCTCGAGGGGTTCCGTGAACGCCTGGTCTTCGAGGACGTCAGCTTCCGGCACGCGAACTCCGAAGAGCTCACCCTGCGCGACGTCTCGCTGACCGTGGCCCGCGGCGAGGTCGTCGCGTTCGTGGGCATGAGCGGCGCCGGCAAGTCGACGTTGATGGACCTGTTGCCGCGCTTCCACGACGTCAGCGCCGGGCGGATCACGGTCGACGGCCACGACCTGCGCGACGTGAGCCAGGCGTCGCTCCGGGCGCTGATCGGCATCGTGACCCAGGAGACGTTCCTGTTCAGCGACTCGATCCTGTACAACATCGCCTACGGCCGGCCGGACGCGCCGTTCGAGGACGTCGCGCGCGCCGCGCGCCAGGCGCACGCCGAGGAGTTCATCGCCGGCTGCCCCGACGGCTATCAGACGCTCGTGGGCGAGCGCGGCGTCCGGCTCTCGGGCGGCCAGCGCCAGCGCATCGCGATCGCGCGCGCGTTTCTGAAGAACCCGCCGATCCTGATCCTCGACGAGGCAACGTCGGATCTGGACGCCGAGAGCGAGTTCATGATCCAGCAGGCGCTGGCCGAGCTGATGCGGGGGCGCACCGTGCTGGTCATCGCGCATCGGCTGGCCACGGTGCGGAACGCCGATCGCATCGTGGTCGTGCACGAGGGGCGCATCGCCGAGGTCGGACGCCACGACGAGCTCCTGGCGCGCGACGGTCTCTACCGCCGGCTCTACGCGCTGCAGATGGAGGGTGTCGCGGGGTAGACTCGGACCCACGGGAGGGACACCCATGGGCACGACCGTCGGGACCGGCAAGTACACCTACGAAGTCGACGACGACTGGCAGAAGCTTCCCGCGGGCTGGAACATCCCCGTCGCGGCGGTCACGGTGGACTCGCACGACCGCGTCTACTGCTTCAACCGCTCGGCCGAGCATCCGATCATCGTGTTCGATCGCGACGGCAACGTGCTCTCGACCTGGGGCGCCGGGCTGTTCGCGTTTCCCCACACGATCAGGAGCGACGAGAAGGACAACCTCTGGATCGTCGACCGCGACCACGCGCAGATGTTCTACTTCAGCACGAGCGGCACGCTCTTGCGCACGATCGGCACGCGCGGCCATCGCTCGGACACCGGCGTCGATCCCAAGGACTTCAGCTCGGTCGCGTACCGTAACGTCACCCACGGCGGCGGGCCCTTCAACCTGCCGACCGACATCGCGTTGACGCCCTCCGGCGAGATGTTCATGACCGACGGGTACGGCAACGCGCGCGTCCACAAGTTCGCCGCTGACGGGACGTATCTCTTCTCGTGGGGCGAGCCGGGCACGGGCCCGTCCCAGTTCAACCTGCCGCACGGCGTATGGATCGACCGGCGCAGGCGCGTGCTCGTGTGCGATCGCGAGAACGACCGCGTGCAGGTCTTCGACCAGGACGGCAAGCTCCTCGAGATCTGGCCGACCAAGCTGATCGGCCCGGCGACGTTCTACGTCGACGCCGACGACATCGTCTACATCCCCGAGCACAACGGCGGCCTGGTCAGCGTGGTGACGCTCGACGGCCAGCGGCTGGCGCAGTGGGGCGATCCGAGCTTTCGCTCTTGTCACGGCATCTGGGGCGACTCACGCGGCGATCTGTACGTGGTGCGGCCGGGCGCGTGGGGGCGGCCGCGGCGCATCGTGAAGTACACGCGGGCGCAGTAGACAGCTTCGTCGGGAGGCTCAGCATGGGCATCAAGGGCATCGATCACTGGGTGATCGTCGCGGGCGATCTGCAGCGCACGCTCCGCTTCTATGAAGGCCTCGGCTTCAAGATCGCCTGGGAGAAGCGACCGAACAACCGGCCGGACATGGCGACGATCCGGATCAACGACGCGCAGAAGATCAACGTACACGGGCCGCAGGATCCCGACCGCCCCGGCTATCTCGGCGCGCGCCGGCCGTCGGTCGGCGGCGCCGACTTCTGTCTCGAGTGGGACGGCTCGGTCGACGAGATTCTCGCGCTTCTAAAGAAGAACGGGATCAAGCCGGAGGCCGGGCCGGGACCGCGCTCGTGCGCGCGCGGCACGTCGACCAGCGTCTACTTCCGGGATCCGGACGACAACCTGGTCGAGCTCACCGTCTACTGATCCGCCCGGCGCGCTCGGCGCTTCAGCGGACGATAAACTCCCGGATCAGCGCGATCGCCCGCTCGGGCGCATCCGGCACGACGGCGTGGCCGCAGCCGGCGAAGCGCTCGAAGCGAACCAGGTGCGCCGGCAGCGCCGCCGCGATATCCGCCTGACATTCGATCGGCGTCATCGGATCGTCGTCCCCGCCGAGCACGAGCGTCGGACACTGCACGCGTGAGAGGCGGGACAAGAAGTCGAACGTGTGCCCCTCCCCGCCCGGCCGCGTGAACCAGTGCGTGACGTCGGGACTGCGCACGGCGCGCTTCGCCACGTCGGGATCGCGCCGCGTTCGCGTGTAGAGCGGAAAGGCCAGGCGCAGCCAGGCCTCGACCGACGCCGGGTCGGTGTGGCCCTGGCTCTCGAGGAACCGGCGGCGCGCCAGCGCGCCGACCTCGGGTCCACCGAAGCGCTCGAACAACGCCACGCGACGATCCAGATGCGTGTCGCCGGCGGCCTCGGCGCTCACGAGGATCAGCTTCGCCGGGTGCGCGGGATGGCGGGTGGCGTAAGCCAGCGCCACCGTGCCTCCGAACGACGCGCCATAGACGATCGGTCGCGCGATCCCGAGGGTCTCGCAGAACACGTGCACGTCGTCGGCCCACTGCGCCAGATTCCAGCTCTCCCGCGGGCCCGGATCGCTGCGACCGTTGCCGCGATGATCGAGGAACACGACCTGGGCCGCGTCGGACAGCGCCGAGAACGCGGGCTTGTAGATCGAATGATCGAACCCCGGGCCGCCGTGGAGGAGGAGAAGCGTAGGCTTCTCGCGCATCGCGGGCCCGTCGGGCACGAGGCTTCCGCCCTCGACGTCGAAGAACAGGCGCACCCGTTGACCAGGACGCGCACCTAGCCCCGCTCAGCCTGTTGACACGTCGTCATAACAACAGTATCTTTGCGACAGTGAAGCTCAAGCCCGGCTCCCCCGTGCCCCTCTACTATCAGCTCGAGCAGGACCTTCGCGCCCGAATCCGCGCCAACGAGTTCCCCGCCGGCGCGCCGCTCCCCACCGAGCAGCGGCTGTGCGAGACCTACGGGGCCAGCCGGATCACCGTCCGCCACGCGCTCGACGCCCTTCTCACCAGCGGCCTCATCGCTCGGCGCCAGGGGGTCGGCACGTTCGTCAACGCGCCCGGCGAGACGGTCAAGTCGCTGAAGCTCATCGGATCCCTCGACGACCTCGCGTCCCACAGTGCGCCTCTGACGCACAGGATCGTCGCGAAGGAGGCCGTCCCCGCACCGTCGTCGGTGGCCGAGGCGCTCGACGTGCCGGTCGGGACGCCCGTCACGCGCCTCGAGGCCGCGGTGTCGCTCGGAGGCGAGCCGTTCGCCCACGCGGAGCTCTACTGTCCCCCGGATGTCGGCGATCTGATCAACGAGGCCGACGCCAACGCGCAGGCCTCGCTCGTCGCGGTGATCGAAGGGAAGCTCGGGCGGCCCATCGAGCGAGCCGACCAGACGATCGAAGCCGCGCTGGCCGACCGCCGCGTGGCGGGCCATCTCGGCCTCAAGGTGCGCGCTCCCGTCCTCAAGGTCGACCGCACCTATTACACAGACATGGATCGAGCCGTCATCGCGGCGGTCGTCCACTACCACCCGGAGCGGTATCGCTACTCGGTGCAGCTCTTCGCCAACGCGCGAGCCGCGCTGAACCGGGCATGAGCCGCATCGAGTCCGTCCTGTCGTCGATCCCGCGCCCCCCGCGACGGCGGCGGCGCCAGGTGATCCTCGCCGTCATCGTCCTTGCCGCGCTGGGCGCCGGCGCCTGGGGCGTGCACCAGTGGCGCTACTGGGATCGCCACATCTCCACCGACGACGCGTTCGTCGAGGCGCACGTGTCGCCGGTGAGCGCGCGCGTCCGTGGCACCGTCCTGCAGCTCCTGGTGCGGGACAACGAGATCGTGACCGCCGGGGCGGCGCTCGCACGGCTGGACCCGCGGGACTTCGAGGTGAAAGTCGACCAGGCGCGCGCGGCGCTGGCGTCGGCGGAGGGCCGGCTCTCCATGGCCACCGCCGGTGTGCCCATGGCGGACGAGGGCACGGCCAGCCAGGTCGCCGTCGCCCAGGCGGCAGCCGAGCGGTCTCTGCTCGGCATCGACAGCGCCCGGCGTGCGCTCGACGAGCGCAAGAGCCGGCTCCGCGCACGACGCGCCGCCGTGCAGGCGGCGCAGGCCGAAGTCACGGCGCGCGAGGCGGAGCACGAGCGCGCCGGCCTGGATCGCGGGCGGTCCCGCGAGCTGCTCGAGCGCACCTTGATCGCCCGACAGGAGTTCGATCACACCGAGAGCGTGTTCAAGTCCACCGCGGCGGGCGTCGACGCGGCCCGGCAGCGCCTCGACTCCGCGCGCGCCGAGGTGGCGCAGGCGGAGGCGGAGCTGGCCACACAGGAAGTCGTGCTCGCGCAGGCGGCCCGGCAGAGTCAGGAGTCCGACGCGACGCTCCGCCACGCCAGGAGCCGCCGCGGCGAGGTGCCGATCCGCAGCGCGGAGGCGGTCAGCGCCCAGGCCCAGGTGGCCGAGGCGCGCGCAAATCTGAGAGAGGCCGAGCTGAACCTCGAGTACACGACGCTCACCGCGCCGGTGGCCGGCCGGGTGACGCGGAGGACGGTCGAGCTTGGGCAGGTCGTGCAGCCCGGGCAGCTCTTGCTCGCCGTGGTCGACGTCGCCAACGTCTGGGTGATCGCGAACTACAAGGAGACGCAGCTCACCCACGTCCGGCCGGGGCAGCCGGCGTCGATCGCGGTCGACACGCATCCGGGGCTCGCGCTCCGCGCACGCGTGGACTCGATCCAGAGCGGCACCGGCTCGCGCTTCTCCCTCCTGCCGGCCGAGAACGCCTCGGGGAACTTCGTGAAGGTCGTCCAGCGCATCCCCGTGAAGCTCGTGCTCGAGCCGGGGCAGAACGGCCACGCGCTGCTCGTGCCCGGCATGTCGGTCGTGCCAGTCATCGAATTGCGGTGAGCGCCGCAGCACTCGCCGTCGCCGCCCAGCACGGGTTCGCCGCGCAACACCGGTTGTGCGGGCGCCAAGCGTTGGGGGGCGTGGGGGGCCATGTCGGGGCCCCCCACGTGGTCAAATGAACCCAGGTTTCCAACGCGCCATCGTCGCCGTCACGACGATGATGACCACGTTCCTGGTCATGCTCGACATGACCATCGCCAACGTCGCGCTCGACCACATGCGCGGCACGCTCTCCGCCGGCGTCGACGAGATCACCTGGGTGCTCACGTCGTTCCTCGTCGCCAACGCCATCAGCCTGCCCGTCTCGGGATGGCTGACGGACCTGCTCGGCCGCAAGCGGCTCTTCATCATCGCCACTGTGGCGTTCACGATTACGTCGGCCGTATGTGGGGCCGCGCCCAGCCTGATCGTCATCGTCCTCATGCGATTCCTCCAGGGCCTCGCCGGCGGGCCGCTCGTGCCGCTCTCGCAGGCGACGATGATGGAAACGTTCCCCGGGAGCCAGCGCGGCATGGCGATGGCCATCTGGGGGATCGGCATCATGTTCGCGCCGATCATCGGTCCCACGCTCGGCGGCTGGATCACCGACAACTGGAGCTGGCGCTGGGTCTTCTACATCAACGTGCCCGTCGGCGTCGCGGCGGTAGTGATGGCGTGGCTCTTCGTCCCCGACTCGACGACCGAGCGCCGCGCCGTGCGGCGCGTGGACGTGGCCGGCCTCGTCCTGCTCATCGTGGGCGTCTCCGCGCTGCAGTTCGTGCTCGACCGCGGCCAGCGCGAGGACTGGTTCGAGTCGTCGATGATCGTGAGCCTCTCCGTGGTGGCGGCCATCGCGCTCATCGGGCTGGTCGTGCGCGAGCTTCGCGCCGAAGAGCCGGTGATCGACCTGCGCGTGCTCCGGCATCCGACCTTCGCGGTGGCGACGGCTGCCATGTTCGTCATCAGCATCGCCTTCTACGGGATCATGGTGCTCTCGCCGCTCTACACACAGATCCTGATGGGCTACACGGCGATGCTCGCAGGGATGGTGCTGACGCCCGGCGGCATCTCCACCCTCGTCACGATGCCCGTCGCCGGCGCGCTCATGACCCGCACCGACCCGCGCTGGATGATCGTGTTCGGCTGCGCGCTGAACGCCTACGCGATGTACCTCATGGCCACCCTCTCGCTGGACGCGAGCTACTGGCAGATCATGCTGCCACGACTCGTCCAGGGCTTCGGCATCGGCTTCACCTTCGTGCCGATGTCGACGGTCGCGCTCGGCGCCGTGCCGGCGCGTGAGCTCGGCCACGCGTCGGGGCTGTTCAACTTCACGCGGACCATCGCGGGCAGCATCGGCATCGCGGCGATGTCGACCCTGCTGGCGCGCGGCAGCCAGGTGCACCAGGTGCGGCTGGCGGCGCACATGAGCCCCTACGATCCAGACGTGTGGGAGCGCGTGCAGAAGCTGACGGAGATGTTCGTGGCGCGCGGCGCCGACGCCGTCACCGCCGAGCAGCAGGCGTGGGCGCAGCTCTACGCGATCGTGCGGCGCGAGGCGATGGCGCTGTCGTTCATCGACAACTTCTGGCGGCTGGCGTGGATCTTCGTGGCGGTCATCCCGTTCGTCCTGTTCCTCGGACGGCGGGCGCAGCGGGCCCAGGCGCCGGCCGACGTCGAGCGCGCGGCGACGCTAGTCGAATCGTGACGGCATCGCCGGCGGCGGCCGGCCGGCGGCTACCGCTCGCGGAAGCGGTTGACGATCGGCGGGCGCCAGTCGCGGCCGAAGGCGCGAGGAGTGATCTTGACCCCGATCGGAGCCTGGCGGCGCTTGTACTCGTTGATGTCGACCATCGAGACGACCCGCCGCACGACGTCGGCCGCGAACCCGCGGGCGATGAGGTCGTTGACGCCCAGGTTCTCCTCGACGTAGCCCTGGACGATCTGATCGAGCAGCTCGTAAGGCGGCAACGTGTCCTGGTCGGTCTGGTTCGGGCGGAGCTCGGCCGACGGTGCCCGCGTGAACACCGACTCCGGGACGACCGGACGGCCCGCCCGCGCGTTGACGTGGCGGGCGAGCTCGTAGACCAGCATCTTCGGCACGTCCTTGATGACCGCGAACCCTCCGGCCATGTCGCCGTAGAGCGTGGTGTAGCCGACGCTGTACTCGCTCTTGTTGCCGGTGGTGAGCACGAGCCAGCCGAACTTGTTCGAGAGCGCCATGAGGAGGTTGCCCCGGATCCGGGCTTGTAGATTCTCCTCGGTGACGTCCTCCTTCATCCCTTTGAACACCTTCGCCAGGGTGCGCTTGTAGGCCTGGAGCGCCGACGTGATCGGGATCGTGAGGAACTCGATACCGAGGTTCTTGGCCAGGAGGCGCGCGTCGCGACGTGTCCCGGCCGACGAGTACACGGAGGGCATGCCGACGCCGGCCACGTTCTCCCGGCCCAGGGCCTCGACGGCCACCGCGGCGACCAGCGACGAGTCGATCCCGCCCGACAGCCCGATCACGACGCGCTTGAAGCCATTCTTCCGCACGTAGTCACGCGTGCCGAGGACCAGCGCGCCGAACACCTCCTCGACGGGGCCCGGCACCGGCACGTCCGGGGGCGTGATGGGCGCCTCGGGCGCCGGCAGCGGCGGCAGGCTCACGCGCGCGGCGGTGTCGCGGCCGGCCAGCTTCTCCTTCCGCCGCCGCGGGTCGCGCAGCCGCGCCCGGAAGACCGCGTCGAGGTCGAGGTCGGCGACGACCAGATCCTCCTCGAACATCCGCCCGCGCGCGACGACCTCGCCCTGCTCGTTCACGATCAGGCTGGCGCCGTCGAACACGAGCTCGTCCTGCCCGCCGACCGTGTTGACGTAGGCGATGCAGACCAGGTCGTCAGCGGCACGCGTCGACACGAGCTTATCGCGGAAGCGGGCCTTGCCCGCGTGGTAGGGCGAGCCGTTGATGTTGACGATGAGCTCGGCGCCCGCAAGTGCCTGGACCGCCGTCGGTCCGCCGGGATACCAGATGTCCTCGCACACGTTCACGGCGAACGTCGTGTCGCCGGCGACGAACACCGGCGACTCGGTGCCGGCCTGGAAGTAACGGTTCTCGTCGAAGACGCCGTAGTTGGGCAGGTACTGCTTGTGGTAGACCCCGGCGCGGACGCCGTCGTGCAGCACCGCCGCGGCGTTGAAGATGTCGTCACGCTTGTCGACGAAGCCCACGACCACCGCGAGCCCGCGCGAGGCGCGCGTCACTTCATCGAGCGCGCGCAGGTTCGCCTCGATGAAGGCGGGCTTGAACAGGAGATCCTCGGGCGGGTAGCCCGTGATCGCGAGCTCGGGGAACGCGACGAGCGAGGCGCCGAGCCCGCGCGCCCGCTCGATCGCGTCCACGATCACCCGGACGTTGCCGTCGAAGTCGCCGACCGTGGGGTTGATCTGCCCCAAGGCGACGCGCAGGCGTCTCATGGCCCCTATTGTACTGGGACCGCGCGTCACCTGTTATGATCGGGTCCGATGCCCGCCAAGGTCCCCTGGCTGCCGTCGCACCTTCCGCCCAACGCCAAGCCCGAGCGTTGCCCCAACTGCAATCGCCTGGCGTTGATCGCGTGGACTCTACGCCGCGACGACCGAACGAAGATCGTCCTCCGTACGTGGGTCTGCACCGAGTGTCAGCTCACCCAGGAGCGACCGGAGCCCGAGTAGCATCTCGGAGCTCACACCCTCGCCGCGCCGCCCGAAGCGATCCAGCGCAGCCACGAAGTAATCGCGATCGTCGAAGTGGGCGTACTTGCCCGTGTAGCGCGCCATGCCGGCAGCGTCCGGGTCGATGCCGAGGCGCTCGACCGCCGCATCAGTGAAGAGCACGTAGGTCCGCGGCTCGACATCGTTTTTGAGGAATCGGTGCGCGAGGATGATGTCGGGGCCAGCCAGGCGCGACTTGCCGCGCACCACCTGACGCATGAAGCTCCCGTGATGAACGATCAGCTTGAGGCTCAGCCCGAGCACACCGCGGCACGCCCGGCACGAGCAGCTCATGTCGAGCGCGATCTCCTGCTGGCGTTCGCTGAAGGCGGCGAACGCCCGGTCGAACGCGTCCAGCAGCGCCCGGTCCCGTGCTTCGCGAGCGTCGTCCGACGCCAGCGCGAACACCGCATCGCCTTCCAGCTCCTGGATCTCGAACGGGGGAGCGAGGGCCGCCATGACCCCGTCGAGGAGGACGCCCGTGACGTCGGCGCCGTGCTCGAGCTCGGTCGCAGTGACGAAGGCCGTAAAACCTGAAATATCTGCCAGAACGAGGAATCCAGACTCGGACCGCTCACCGTGCGCCATATGTCCCTCCCTCGTTACTGAGACACCACGGCCGAGCGGACGTGAAAACCGAAAATCGCGAGGCCGGCCAGCGGCTTAGAGCTGGTTGACGAAGTCGATCAGCTGCCGCAGACGGCCGAACGAGCGGTGGTCGAAGGGCAAGATCAGCCGGGAGAGCTCGGGGAATTCGTTGAGCTCCTGGGGCACGGGTCCCGGCGCGAGCCTGGCTTGGCCTTTCAGGATGTCGGTGAACTTGTCCTGGATGTCGGCGAGTTGCGCCGCCTGGATTGGCCGGTTGAGCCGGAAGACCAGGTCGTCGCCCACGATCCGCGCCGAGTTGTAGACGCGGTAGAAGCCGGTGATCTCGGCTAGGGCCTCGTCGGGCGTGTCGACGATGCGAAACAACGAGGTGTCCTCGGGGTCGATCAGCCCGCGCTCGACGAGGGTCCCGGCGATCCATCTGTGCCAGATGCGCCAGTAGGGCTTGGGCCCGGACTCGACCAGCACCACGGGCACGAGCGCCGACTTCCCCGTCTGCATCAGCGTGAGCAGCTCGAAGGTCTCGTCCATCGTCCCGAAGCCGCCTGGGAACAGCGCCACACCGCTTGCTTCTTTGACGAGAAACAGCTTGCGGGTGAAGAAATACTTGAAGGTGATCAGCTTGGGGTCGGAGGCGATCCACGGATTCGCCTCCTGCTCGAACGGCAGCCGGATGTTCAGGCCGAAGCTCCGCTCACCGCCTGCCCCTTCCTGCGCGGCGCCCATGATGCCGGCACCGGCGCCGGTGACGACCATCCAGCCCGCTTCGGTCATCCGTCGCCCGAACAGCAAGGCGCTCGCCATGGCGGCCTCGCTCGACGCCGCCCGAGCGGAGCCGAAGACCGTCACCTTGCGGACGCTGGCGTAGGGGGCGAAGACCTTATACGCGTAGCGCAGCTCTTTGAACGCGGTGTTCGTGATCTTGAGGTCGCCGGTCCCCGCGCCGTCCTCGTGCAGCTTCAGCGCCGTGGTCAGTAACTGCTGGAAATAGCCGCGGCGCTCGGGCGGTACGCCCTCGACCTCGAGCAGCTCGGAGATCAGTCGGTTGGCGGCTTCGTTCTGAACCTGATAGCGGCGGGCCTCGGGCATCGCCTTGAGTATACCGT
>Ga0209382_10001900_pt1 | contig 31597 bp, 37 predicted proteins | sample SoiMetdeltSBSDD5_FD_187599 | JGI IMG/M metagenome (GOLD analysis project Ga0209382, IMG submission 187599) | Bulk soil microbial communities from a Populus tree surrounding site in Tennessee, USA - Soil MetaG P. deltoides SBSDD5 (SPAdes) (version 2) | ecosystem: Environmental > Terrestrial >...
CGGGCTTGACCTGGGAGCAGTGGCAAGACATGCTCGCCAGCAGGACTCACGCACGACGGCTCATGACGCTCGCGGAGATGACCAACGTGGCGGTCTTCATGGCGTCCGACAAGGCGAGCGCGATGACAGGAACCACAGTCAATTTGACGATGGGCAGATTGGACGACTAGCGCGCTCCCGATGCAGGGCGGCTACCGCTCTTTCATCCCCGCTTCGATGATGAGTCCCGACCCGAGTTCCCGGCTCGTCAACACGAGATCGGAGTAACCGAACTCTTCGGTCAAGGTCGCGGCAGCCACGAGCCACGGCAAGGCGCGGTCGATATCCTTCCTTTTCAATGCCCTCTCAAGTCGCGCTCGGCTTTCGCCTCGCACTCGCGGAATTTCGCCTCCATCGTCGCGCGCGGTGTCTCGCAAAGAGTTGATTTCTGGACAGCCGATCGACCGCGGACCCGGTGTCGTCAGACACGTCGACACAGCGGCGTGATCGGGCCGTCGCGTAAAATGCGTGCGCGGGACTGGGACGGAGTTGACGATGACCGCGCCCGTCCGTCTATATGGCCACTGAAGAGGAACGCTGCGCCCAAGCGAAAAACGCCAGGCGGATCGACGACGCTTTTCGCCGTGGTGATCTGGACGCTCTCCGCGCGGCTGTCGACAATCCTGCGGCGGTCCCGAACGGCCGCATACCGCATGCGATCGGATCATGCCTCGTCCATGCGATCTACCACAGCCCTCTGGCGTTCATCCGAATGCTCCTGGAGATCGGCGCCGACCCGAATGCGCCCGCTGACGACGGGTTCCCGCCGCTGATTGCCGCGTTGAGCTGCGCACGGCAGGTACGTGGGGCGGCCACGCGTGAGGACGTCGATGACCTCCTTCGGCTGCTGTTGTCGTTTGGCGCAGACCCGAATCAGCGCGGGGTCAACGACTACACACCGCTCCATATGGCGATCGCTGAGCGCAATCCGCTCGCGGTCCAGCTTCTTCTCGAAGGCGGCGCCGATCCTGACTTGCGGACGCGCATCGATGAGTGTGAGACACCGTTCGAAATGGCGGAAGCGGCTGGGCTGGTGGAGATTGCGGCGATCCTCGCGAGGCGCGGGCAGCCCGTTCGCCGACGACTGCGATCGGGCCTGACGCTGCTCGCGGATGTCCTCGGCCCCGGTGAGCCGGTGCGCCGCCAGCGGAACTACCGAATCCGTCTTCGGCTGTGGCTGAAGACGGGCGAGGCGGTTCGCTGGCCGACCGCGTGGGGGCCCGTAGGCGTCGCCCGGCTCGAGGACGAAGGCACGACGCTGATCACCGAAGTGCACGTGGACCGCCGTTCGCTCGTCAACGGCCTTTTCTACGGAGTGGGCGGCATGCACGTCGGCGGGATGCGCCAACTGGAAATCGCGCCCCACCTCGCCTACGGCGATCGCGGGGTTCCCGGCGTCATTCCCGGCGGTGCGGTGCTGACCGCCGAAATCACGATCCTCGAGGCGTGTCTCCGCGACGCCTGATTAGTCTTTCCAGGCGAGTCCTTTGCCAACGCGTAACGGCGCTTTGAAGCAAACGATATGGCGAGTGCGCAGCAGCCGTAATCGTTAGGATATCGCCCGTCGGCAACGCCACGTCCTGCTTCTAGGCCGCACTCTGCACCGGACCGGTGCGCCTGCCTCTTGGCGATGCGGATCAGCGTCTTCGATCCGGCTCTGTGAAACCATGGACTCGCGCCTGGATCTGACTGTTGCGGTATATTCCGGATCGCTGTGGATCTGAATTTGCGTGGCAAGACCGCTGTCGTGACCGGTGCGAGCAAGGGCATCGGTCTCGCGATCACCAAGGGACTGGTCGCCGAGGGTGCCCGCGTGATCGCTGGCGCGCGCGCCGTCGGCGGTGAACTCGGCGCGCTGGCATCACACGAAGCGGTGCGCGCGGTGTCAATCGATCTCTCCGCGCCTGACGGTCCGCAGGCGCTGGTTGCACACGCGGAGGAGTTCGGCGGGCTCGACATCCTCGTGAACAACGTGGGCGCGGTTGCCGTGCGGCTCGGGGGATTCGCGAGCGTCACCGACGACCAGTGGTTGTCATCGCTGAACCTGAACTTCATGGCGGCGGTGCGAACGACGCGTGCGGCGCTGACGCCGATGTTGAAACGGAACGGTGGCATCATCGTGACGGTCAGCTCGGTGAATTCGTTCCTTCCCGATCCCGGCATCATCGACTACTGCGCGGCGAAGGCGGCGCTGACGAATTTCTCGAAGGCGCTGTCCAAGGAAGTTGGTCCCAAAGGGATTCGGATGAACACCGTGAGCCCAGGTCCGGTCGAGACAGCCTTGTGGCTCGGTCCGGAAGGAGTGGCCGCGACTGTCGCGAAGGCGTCGGGCGTCGACACTGAGACTGCCCGCAAGCAGGTGGTCGCATCACAGGGAGGCTTTGCAACGGGGCGATTCACCCATCCCGACGAAGTCGCCGATTTGGTGCTCTTCCTGGCCAGTGATCGCTCGGGGAATATCACGGGCGCGGACTTCGTGATCGACGGCGGACTGATCAAAACGCTGTGACCACGCCGAGCCGGTGAGGGCCTGTCGTCCTTCGAACCAAGGAGGGAGAACACTGAAGCCCGCGGGCTCGTGGCTACCCTATGTTCGGCAGGAATCCGCTCGAGCAGAGAGTTCCGAGCAGCGCAGCCAGTCGCGTCGCACAGGACTGGTCCGCGTCCAGCGCAGGGTCGTAAATCGTGAGTTCGAGGCCAAGTGCTCTCGGGTGTTCCACCAGCGGCTTCAGGAGCCCGATAATCTCGTCGAGCATCGGGCCTCCAGGCTCTGGTGAATCCACAGCCGGCATCTCGATCGGGTTGATCGCGTCCGCATCCAGGTGAATCCAGAATCCCCGCAAGCCTGGCGATGCCACTCGCGCGAGGGCCGCTGTCGTGGCCGCGCTGAAACCACGGGCAACGAGCGCGTCAGCCGGAAGATCCAGGATCGGCGACGCCGCGAGTGCGGCGTGACCGTAGGACGGTTCCGCCGCGTCGCGGCGCCCCAGGAGCGCCACATCTTCGGGGCGGACGAGCGGGTCGTGGCCGCCAAGTCGCGCCAGCGGGGTGTCTCCCCGACCTACAGCGAGAGCGAGGCACATGCTCGCCACCGATCCCGTCTGGGATTCCTGTGGCGTGGCGAAATCCGCGTGAGCATCCACGTAGACAAGACCCACGGGGCCATCGACTGCTCGCGTCGTACCCAGGAGGGCGCCCAGGACGATGCTGCAGTCACCGCCAACGAGCACAACGAAGTGTTCCTGCGCCACAGCCATCGCGATCCGATCGGCGAGCGACGTGCAGTATTCCAGTACTTCCGGCTGGTTGCGGGCACGACCCGGTGGGCGAACGTAATCTCGATACGCAGGCGGCGTCACGTCACCAAGGTCGATGGCATCCAGGCGCTCGACGATCCCGAGTTGCCGGAGCACACCGGGCGCCCGGTCAAGGTATCGCGCCTCGCCAGTGTCATAGGGTCGGATGCCGATACTCGAAGGCGCGCCCACGATTGCGATCCTGCGGTTCATGTCGTTCCTCGTACCGGAGTGGACGACCCCTCGGCTGGGCGAATCACATTTGAGGTATCCCTGGTATCGGAATCCGGGGACTCAGGCTCGGCGACGGAGCGTCGCGTGGTGTCGGATTTGAGAAGGAACACTGCCGCCAGAATCAGTCCGGTGGCGCCAATGATCCGCGGCGTCAAGAGCTCGCCGGCTGCCAGCCATCCGAGAAGCACCGCGACGACTGGATTGACGAACGTATGGGTGGCAACGAGGGTCGCCGAGCGGCGCTCGAGCAGCCAAAGATACGCTGAAAACGCCACTACGGAGCCGAACACGACCAGGTAGCCGAGACCGAGCACTGAGCGTCCCGAGATCGCGCGCACGTTGACGCGGCCGATCTCTCCGGTCGCTGCGCTGGCGACGAGCAACAGCACCGCCCCGCACAGCAACGTCGTCGCCGCCCGCACGAGCGAATCTCGGGGAAGCGTCGCCGTCGATGCATAGCGCACTCCAACAGCCCATGCCAGTGCGCCCATCAGAACAGCACTCGAACCCCACAACTGTTGCGAACCGACCGTCAGCGACTCTCGCGGTACCAGCAGCGCTACGCCAGCCAGACCGGCGGCCAGCCCACCTGCGGTGCGCAATCTCGCGTGCGGGCTCCGTGCCGCGGGCATCAGGAGCGCGATCCACAACGGCTCGGTCGCGATCAGAAGAGCTGCGATGCCCGAGGGAACCGTCTGTTCTGCCCAGTGCAGCGATCCGTGCCCGATCAGGAAGAACAGCGCGGCCACCACGAAGCTGGCGCGCCATTCCGGTCCGCTGAGATGGATGCGCCGGCCACGCACCCACCGGGCGATTGCGTACAGCACCGCTCCGGCGACGAGGTGCCGCACGCCAGCCGTCAACAGCGGCGGAATCGACTCCACCGCGTAACGAATGGCCAGGTACGTCGAACCCCAGATGACGTAAATCGCGAAGAATGCGAGAAGCTCACGAATATCGAGGTGTTTCATCAGGCTAACCTTCATATATCGCTACACAGGTTAGACGTTAATCCGAGGCGTTCTAACCTGTCAAGGCGATAATATCGGTTATACTCGAGCCATGGCCGCTCCTGCCTTCGAGCTCATCGGCGGGCATCTCGCGCTGGATTTCGTCAATACGGTCGACTGGCGAGGTGATCCCACCCGACGCCGGGATCTTCTGGCGACGTTCGAGGATCTTCTCGCGTGGGAGAAAGCGGCGAAGGTGTCGACGGCTGGTGCCGTTCGGGCGATGAGTGCGGCGGCCCGGCACGATCAGGCCCGCGCCCGGCGGTGTTTGCGACGGGCGCGGCGTTTGCGCGAGGTGCTCGCTCGCGTGCTGGCGGCCGCCGGCCGCGATACCCCGCCAGCAGCCCGCGATGTTGGTCGGCTCAACGTGTTCCTCGGCGCAGCCTTGAAACGCCGTCGCCTCGAGATCCGCCGGACCGCCTTCGCCTGGAGTTGGGCCGATGAAGAAGGCGATCCCTTCGACTCGCTGCTATGGCCGATCGTGCTGGCAGCGGCCGAATTGCTGGCGTCTGACCGCCGCACTCAAATCCACGAGTGCGGCGGCGAAGGATGCGGCTGGCTGTTTCTCGACACCAGCCGCAACCGGCGCCGACGCTGGTGCACGATGCAGGGCTGCGGGAACCGCGCAAAGGTGCGCCGATTCTACGAACGGCTGCGCGAGGAGCGCTGAGACCTTACGCTCGCGCAGCCGGAATGGCCCGTTGTCGCCTTCCGCCTGAAGGCGGAAGCCACGCGACGGCCCGGACGAAGTGCTCGTCGGTCCTGGTCAGTAAGGTGCAAACGGCAAGTTCGAGGCGAGGAATGCCGCCGCCTGGCGGGTGAAGGACTCATGAAACTGAAAGAGCGAACCGTGCCCCGCGTCTGGATAGACCAGAAGCACGGCGTTCGGAAGGTTCTCGACCAACCGATACGAATTTGAGACCGGGATCATCTCGTCGTGGATCCCGTTGACCACCAGCGTCGGCTGATGAATGCGCTCGAGTCCCGCGAAGCGAGTGCCAGGGGAGAGCTCCCATTCCCGAAACGCCGCGATCTGCGCGGCGGCCACATCGGGTCCGGACGGCGTGTCGAGATCCTCTGTCCGTAGCGCCAGCCGTTCGAGAAAGGCCGCGCCGGCGCTCTGGCTGGTCGAAGTCGAGGCAAAGAAGATCTTCTGCAACACCGCGAATCCGGTGAGCGTCGGATCGGCCAGGTGCCTGGCCAGGCTCGGCTTCTCCAGGTGCATGATGTCGTCGCCGCCTCGCGGAGCGGTACCGACGAGAATCATTCGGTGAACGCTCGAAGGCCGGTCCAAGGCCATCTGCTGCGCCACCATTCCACCAAGCGAGAAGCCCAGGACGTCACAGCTCACCACGCACAACGCGTCCAGGAAGTCCAGGGCATGTGCCGCCATTCCCGCAACGGATGTGGGGACCGTGCCCGTGGACCGACCGACTCCCGCACTGTCGAACAGAACGACTTCCCTTCCATCGCCGAGCACATCGGTCACCGCGGGATCCCAGTTGTCCAGCGTGCCCGTGAAGTGTTGAAGACAGAGCAAGGGACGTCGAACTCCGCCGCCAATGCGACGGTACGCATAGGTTTCGTCCTTCCCTCGAAGAAACTGCGTCGGAGCGCTCGTCGTCCTGGCGGTCGTTGCGACTGACATCTGTGATCTCCTGGCTCGGGTTCTGAGTTCGCGTCCGGCGCTAACATCCGTCTGTCCGCCGCGGTTGTCCATAAGACGTTGGTATTGGTCACCCCTGCCGATCGATGTCAGGGTCTCGACAATACCTGGGTGTGAGGCTCCGCGCGGTCAGCGCTTCGTGGTAGGTCTTGGTCTTCGCGTCGATCATTCCGGTTCGGCGAGAACCTCCGCCCTGGTTCTTCCGTACGGGTAGAACTGTGCCCTGTCCTCCCGCTCCCAGGCCGAGCGCTGCTCCACGCTGCTGATGTCCCAGTCGGGACGACAGCGTTGCAACACCGCCCGCAGGTCGAGGCGCAGCTCCTCCACCGTCGGCCGGCCGAAAAACCAGTAGCCGTTGTAGATTTTGTAGACTCGCAGGCCCGGCTCGAGCACCAGCGTGTGCGGGATCATCGGATTGTGATCGGGGTCGGTGTATTCCGCGATGTCGAGATCCTTCTGCACCTTGCGGCCCGGGTCCGAGAGAAAGGTCCAGTGGGCGCCGATGCCGGCGCGGAACTCGTTCGTTTCGAGCAGATTGTCGGTCGAGATGGTGACCAGGCGGCAGTAGCCGACCTGCATCTCCCGGTGCAGTTGCAGCAGGCCTTCGTGTTGCCTCCTGTCTTTCGGGCAGAACCCTCCGCGAGCCAGCACCAACACCAGCGGATCGCCTCCCTGCAACCCGGCGAGCGTGCGGTGCGTACCCCGGTGGTCGGAGAGCTCATAGTCGGGAAACACCGCGCCGGGAACGATATCGGGTCGCATGACACACCCCTACGCCAGCTAAGGATGCCCGCCCTCGGCACCGCCGTCCATCAGACCTTGGTATCGGTCGCAATCGATACTTTCGTCTGATAGACCGCGCGCCGGTGTTCTGGTTTCATGCCTTCGAAAGAGGGCGGCATGAACCCACGACTGACCTACCCGGCGTTGCTGTCGGGCTTGCTCCTGATCGTCGGTGGGTGCAGCGGCGGCAAAGCCGCCGCGCCACCTCCCCCGGCGGAAGTGGAAGTCGCGACCGTCGTCGAGCGCGACACTCCGATCTACAGCGACTGGGTTGCGTCCCTTGATGGGTTCGTCAACGCGGACATCCAGCCTCGAGTCTCCGGTTACCTCATCAAGCAGAACTACAGGGAAGGAGCGCTGGTCCGCAAGGGCGACGTGCTCTTCGAGATCGATCCGCGGCCGTTCAAAGCCGCACTCGACTACGCCAAAGCTCAGCTGGCGCAGGCCGAGGCACAGCTCGGCAAGGCCAGCCTCGACGTCGAACGCGACACGCCCCTGGCCGAAGCCCGCGCGATTGCGAAGAGTCAGCTCGATACCGAGATCCAAGCCAAACTCGGGGCGCAGGCCCTGGTCCTCGCGGCGAAGGCCAACGTCGAGCAGGCTGAACTCAACATGGAGTTCACGAAAGTGACGTCGCTGGTGAGCGGGATCGCCGGCATTGCGCGCGTGCAGATCGGCAACCTCGTCGGCCCGAGCTCCATCCTCACCTCGGTCTCACAGGTCGATCCGATCAAAGCCTATTTCACGGTCGGCGAGCAGGTATTCGTGGACTTCCATCGCCGCTTTCCGACCGAAGCGAGCGTCGAGGAGCAGCGGCGGCGGATACCACTGCAGCTGATTCTCGGCGATGGCCAGGTCTATGAACACACGGGCAGGATTTCGTTCGCCGATCGTGAGGTCAACGCGGCCACCGGCACGATCCGGATCGCCGGGGTCTTTCCGAACCCGAACAACCTGCTTCGCCCCGGCGGCTATGGACGTGTCCGCCTGTCCGTCCGGACGGAACCGGGCGCCAGGCTGGTTCCACAGCGCGCCGTCACCGAGCTGCAAGGCAGTCATCAGGTCGCGGTCGTGGGCAGCGATAACAAGGTCTCGATCCGTCCGGTGACGGTCGGCGACCGCGTCGGGAACCTCTGGATCGTGACCGACGGCCTGAAGGCCGGTGAACGGGTGATCGTCGAGGGCCTGCTGAAGGTGCGAGACGGCGCGTCCGTCAATGTCGTCGCGGGCAAGTCTCCGCAGACGGAGAAGTGACGTGTCCCGGTTCTTCATCAACCGCCCCATCGTCGCCATCGTGATCGCAGTGCTCACCGTCATCGTTGGCGCGATCACCATCGTCACCCTCCCCGTGTCGCAGTTCCCGTCGATCGCGCCGCCGGAAGTGCAGGTGCAGACCACCTACGTGGGTGCCGATGCGCAAACCGTGGAGCAGTCGGTCGCCACTCCCATCGAGCAGCAGATGAGCGGCGTCGACAACATGAACTACATGTATTCGGTCAACGCGTCGAATGGCGAGATGCGGCTGATCGTCGACTTCGACGTGGCGACGGATCCGAATACCGATCTCGTGCTGACGCAGCTACGACAGGCGCAGGCGGCGTCGCAGCTTCCGGCGGAGGTCACCAGTTTCGGCGTGACGGTGCAGAAAACGCTCACCGCGCCGCTGATGCTCATCAGCCTGTACTCGCCGAGCGGTGACTACGACTCGAAGTTCCTGTCCAACTACGCCTATATCAACCTCAACGATCAGCTGACGCGCGTCCCCGGTATCGGCAGCGTTCAGGTCTTCGGCGCCGGCCGGTACGCGATGCGGCTGTGGGTGAGGCCGGACCAGCTCGCGAGACTGTCAATCACTGTCCCGGAGATCGTCGGGGCCATTCAGTCGCAGAACACCGTCAATCCTGCGGGCCAGATTGGCGGCGAGCCGGCACCGAAAGGACAGGAATTCACGTACTCCGTCCGGGCTCAGGGGCGTCTGACATCTCCGGAAGAATTCGGTGAGATCGTCGTCCGGGCGACTCCCGACGGGGGAATCGTCAGGGTCAAGGACGTCGCGCGCGTGGAATTGGGCGCGCAGGACTACTCCGTCATCGCCCATCTGAATGGACGGCCGAGCGCCATTATTGCCGTCTACCAACTCCCGGGCTCGAATGCCGTGCAGGCTGCCGAGGGGGTGAAAGCGCTGCTCGCCGAGCAGAGACAGCGGCTTCCGCGAGGTGTCGATTTCACGGTCTCCCTGGACACCACGCGAGCCGTAACGGAAGGGATCAAGGAAATCGTCGAGACGTTGCTGATCGCGATCGTCCTGGTCATCCTCGTGGTGTACGTCTTCCTCCAGAGCTGGCGCGCGACCCTGATTCCACTGCTGGCCGTGCCGGTGTCGCTCGTGGGCACGTTCGTCGTGTTTCCAGCCTTCGGGTTTTCGATCAACACCTTGTCGCTGTTCGGCCTGGTCCTCGCCATAGGACTGGTCGTTGACGACGCCATCGTGGTGGTGGAGGCGGTCGAACATCACATCGAGGAAGGGATGTCGCCGAAAGATGCGACGTTCAAGGCGATGGAAGAGATTTCGGCACCGGTCGTCGGCATCGCGCTGGTGCTGTCGGCAGTGTTCATCCCTACCGCATTCATTCCCGGGATCACGGGACGCCTCTATCAGCAGTTCGCCGTGACCATCGCGATCTCGGTCCTTTTGTCCGCTTTCAACGCGCTCACCTTGAGCCCCGCGCTTGCGGCACTGCTGTTGCGGCCGCGCACGGGGCGCAAGGGTCTGCTGAGAAGATTCTTCGACTGGTTCAACCGGGCGTTTGCGTGGGCAACCGAAGGGTACGTCCGGGGTGCGGCGGCCCTGATCAGAAAATCCGCGATCGCGTTCGCCCTGCTGCTCGCGTGCGGCGGGCTCGCGGCGTTTTTCGGCACCCGGCTGCCTTCGAGCTTTCTCCCGGACGAGGACCAGGGTTACATGTTCCTCAACCTGCAGCTCCCCAGCGCCGCATCGCTGCAGCGGACCGAAGCGACCGCCCGCGAGATCGAAGACCTGCTGGCAAAGACTCCCGGCGTCGAATCAACGACCAGCGTCATCGGCTTCAGCCTGCTGAGCCTGACGAGATCGACCTACAACGCGTTTTTCTTCGTGACCCTGAAGGAATGGAGCGAACGGCACACGCGAGAAGAGCAGTATCAATCCATCCGCAACAGCGTGAACCGGAGGCTCGCCGGCCTCCGGCAGGGCATTGCGTTCTCGTTTTCCCCACCGGCCATTCCCGGCGTCGGAACGTCCGGCGGGTTCACGTTCGTTCTCCAGGATCGGTCGGGAGGCGACGTGGCGTTTCTTGCTGACAACACCAACCGGTTCCTCGCAGCCGCGCGCAAGCGTCCCGAATTCGTCAACGTGAACACCACGTTTCTTCCTTCAGTGCCGCAGCAATTCGTCGTGGTCGATCGCGACAAGGTGCTCAAGCAGGGAGTCGACATCAAGGACGTCTACCGCACGATTCAGACGTTCATGGGAGGGTCGTTCATCAGCTACTTCAACCGGTTCGGCCGCCAGTGGCAGGTATATGTCGCGGCCGAGGGCGCGTACCGCGATCGGGCCGAGAACGTCGGGCAGTTTTACGTCCGCAACCGCGACGGCGGCATGGTGCCGCTGTCCGCCTTGACGAGATTCGAATCGCGTCCAGGGCCCGAGTTCACCCTGCGCCACAACCTCTATCGTTCGGCCCAGATCATCGGGAGTGCCGCGCCGGGATACAGCTCTGCCCAGGCGATGGCCGCTCTCGAAGAGGTCTTTGCCGAAACGATGCCTCCAGAGATGGGGTACGACTATCTGGGGATCTCGTTCCAGGAGAAGAAAGCGCAGCAAGGCGTCTCGCCGTCGGTGATCTTCGGGTTTTCTCTGCTGGTCGTGTTCCTGGTGCTGGCCGCTCTCTACGAGAGCTGGTCGCTGCCGTTCGCCGTGCTGCTGAGCACGCCGGTGGCCATCTTCGGCGCCTTCCTGGCGCTCTGGCTCCGTCGCGTCGTGCTCGGATTCTTCCTGCCTCCCTACATGGTGCAGATCGAGAACGACGTCTATTCACAGATCGGGCTGGTCATGCTGATCGGCCTGACGGCGAAGAACGCGATCCTGATCGTCGAGTTCGCAAAAGACGCGCACGAGAGAGGACAGCCGCTGACCGAGGCGGCGCTGGCCGCGGCACGGTTGCGCCTGCGGCCGATCCTGATGACGTCGTTCGCGTTCGTCCTCGGGTGTGTCCCCCTCTGGACGGCGAGCGGAGCGGGCGCCGTGGCGCGTCAGATCATGGGCACGACGGTGATCGGAGGCATGCTCGCGGCCACGCTCATCGCGGTCTTCATCATTCCAGTGCTGTTCGTGGTCGTTGAGAGGATCGCCGAGCGGGGAACACCGGGGCGCGTGTCTCCGGTCACGTCTCCCCAGCCGGCGCACGGAGAAGGCTGACATGGATGGGAGAGACGCTCTTCTCGGCGTGAGCCTTCTCGCCACGCTGCTGTCGGGTTGCATGGTAGGTCCCAATTACAAGAAGCCGGCGGTGCCCACTCCTGCCGGGTATCGAGGATCGCCTGAACCTCGGGTTCAGCCGGATGCGGCGTCGTTCGGCGATCAGAAGTGGTGGGATGCGTTTCAGGACGACGCGTTGCGGGATCTCATCCGTGCGTCACTCCAACAGAACTACGACGTGCGGATTGCGGCCGCCCGCATTGTCGAGGCGCGGGCGCTGCTGGGGATCGCCCGCGCGGACCAGCTGCCTGAGGTCAGCGCTGGCGTATCTGCCATCAACCAGCGCCTTCCTCAGTCTCCAGGGCGCCCCCCGATTGAGACGAGCGCGACACAGGTCAGCCTTTCGGCCGCATGGGAGCTGGATTTCTGGGGCAAATTCCGGCGCGCCACCGAATCGGCGCGCGCCAGCCTCCTCTCCGAAGAGTGGGCGCAACGCCAGGTCATCAGCTCGCTGGTCAGCGATGTGGCAGCCGCCTACTTCCAGCTGCGCGAGCAGGATCTCGAACTGGAGATCTCGCGGCAGACACTCGCCTCCCGAACAGATTCGCTGCGCCTGACCCAGGTTCTTGCGGACCGCGGCGCCACCTCCCTGCTCGACGTGCGGCAGGCTGAACAACTCGTCTTCAGCGCCGGCGCGTCGATCGCCGATCTCGAACAGCGGATCGAGCAGCAGGAAAACTTCATCAGCATCCTGGCGGGAAGGAACCCCGAGAGCGTCGTTCGAGGACGGGGGCTCGTCGACCAGCCACATCCACTGGAAGTGCCGGCTGGACTGCCGTCCTCCCTGCTCGAACGCCGTCCCGACATCCTCCAGGCGGAGCAGCAGCTGGTCGCGGCGAACGCGCAGATCGGGGTGGCCAAGGCCGCCTACTTCCCGAACATCTCGTTGACCGGCACGGGCGGATATCAAAGCTCCGCTCTCAGCCGGCTGTTCGCCGGCCCCGCAGGACTCTGGGCCTTCGGCGCCAGCGCGCTGCAACCGGTGTTCGAAGGAGGACGCATTCGGAACCGCGTCCAGTTTGCCGAAGCGCGCACTGAAGAGGCGACGCTGGTCTATCAACGCACGGTGCAGCAGGCGTTTCGCGATGTCTCCGACGCGCTCGTCGCCTTTCGAAAAAGCCAGGAGGTCAGGAGCCAGCAGGAGCAGTTGACCACCGCCGCGGAAGACGCGACCAGGTTGTCGAATCTGCGATACCGGGGAGGCGCGGCCAGTTACCTGGAAGTTCTGGATAGTGAGACGAGATCCTTTGCCGCTCAACTCGCGCTCGCGCAGGCCCGGCTCCGAGAGCTTCAGTCATTCGTGCAGATTTATCGCTCGCTCGGAGGCGGATGGCAGCAGTAAGCGGGGCTCTCAGCTGTTACACGTTCGGCTAAGCCGTTCTATCCCACGACGCACTGATTTCAACTCCCCTAGCCTCTTCATCTGCCCTTCCTATGGTTGTCGGGATCAGGGAGGGATCCGATCGATCCCTCCGGTTCACCGCTTCCCGTACTCCGTGAACACGTAATCTCTCGCTTTCACTGCGGTGTGGCAAGCGAGCCCGCACTTGGCGTCGTTCCCCTGCGGCGGCGTGCCAGCCAGCGTGCCGGGCGTAAACGTGTCGGACTTGGCGTTGTAGTCAAACACCGCCCATCCCCATCCACCGCTGTCGGCGAACCTCTTGCTGTCCTTCACCATGAAGTCGACGTTCAGGAGCTCACCCGGGACGGTAGCGTCCGGAAAAAACTGGTTCTTTTTCGGGATCCAGTGGACCTTGGCCATCTTGGCCCCGTCCGGGACAGGCTTGCCGTTGGCGGGAATGCCGGCCTGGTAGGCGTTGATCATGACGGGATTGCCGAGGATCACAGCGACCACTTTCTCGTTCCGGCTGATGGAGATCGACTGCCACGATTCGTATCCCTTGAACTCGGAGAACGCGAGCCCGCCCGGCACTTTCACGGTGTACTTGTCCTGCGCGGACATGACCAACCCCGCGAAGACGGCGAGCCAGACCACCGTAGCTCCAATCGCCAACACATTCTTGCGACTCATCACAGCACCTCCTGTACGACACACCGCACCATAGTCGGAGTGATGAATCGCGTCGATTGGACGAAGGTATTGGTCGATATCTTCGTATGGCCGCGACCGCCGCGTTCTTGCCATTCGGCTTGGAGCTTTACGCCGTGTCGCTCGCGTGGAGTCCACGCAGGTGCCCAAAGAGCAGCATCGACACTGCTTCGCGAAGGTCCTGCGCGCCGAACGGTTTCTCGAGGAACGCCTCGGTGTCCTTGAGCAACGTTGTCTGTTGAAACAGACGCGCGCTGTACGCCGTGATGAACAGGAGTTTTGCCTTCGGATGGTAGCGACGTATCAATGCGGCGAGCTCCTCCCCGGTCATCATCGGCATGGAGAGGTCCAGCAGGTAAAGATCAAAGAGGCGTTGGCCGACCTTCTCGAGTGCCTCTGGCCCGTGCGCGGCCGTCTCCACGGCGTAGCCGTCCGCCGCGAGAACCCGCGCGACAACTTCGCGGGTCGCGTCGGTGTCATCCGTCACCAGGACGGACGGCGTTCGTCCCGGTAGATGTGTCATTTCGCGGCTCGCTGAGATACTCCTCGAGCATTCAGCGACGGAAGGATTTCTTCCCCTTCAGCGACCCATTGCCGCCACTCCTCAGCTGTCTCGAAACCCTCGCCGGGTTCCTCTACCAATCGGTGCAGCACTACGTCCCGGCCACACAACAACACCACCCAGTGCAGGCCCCGGGGATCCATCTGGTCCTCGCATCGCCAGGCGCCTCTGGCCCAGAACGCAGAAACCAATGGCCGATGTAGGTAGCTCATGCAATCTCACCTCTGCACGGCTGGTACGGAGAGCAATACATCGCAGCGGTTGCAGCTGTAGATCTCGACGTGGCGGAATCGTTCAACGAACTCCGTCTCCGCCGCGTTGCAGATGGGACACACGGGAAGTGCCCGGGATGCCTGGCATCGCCATTCATCCCGATCGCCGTCCTCCGATTCAGCGACACGGGTCGAGACTTCGGGGATGCGCCGGGTGAGAAGACGCCATTCACCGACAGTTCCTCACGCAGGAGCGCTCGGTCGAGGAGGGTGATGAGAGGCTTGCCAGCCGCAACGGGCCGGCCACTTGGGTGGTTCAGCTACGCAGGAAAGAATCGGCCACGAATACCCTCGACGACGACGTAACTCGAGACAAAACTATTGGTGACAGTATCTCGGAATCAGGATGCTGTCCACTCCGCGTTTTGGCGTGACCAATCGGGTACGGCCGCTGCCTTCCTCCTCGAGGACCTCTCTCGAATGCGGTAACCGCAGCCGTCTCGGCTCCAACAGCGCGCCGGTGTTGGATTTCGTCCCCGGGTGCTCTGCGCGTGGGATGACCTAATGACGTTCTGCGGCCGGCATTCGGTGATCCGGCCGAGGGCGCCAACAACCTGACGACATCGCGGGGGCAGCCGGATCTCAGTGTACGAACGTCCTCATCTCCGAGAAGGCGATCTCGCCCGACCCGGTAATCGACCAGACACGCCAGGCCCATTCGCCTCGTGTGGACCACAGTTGGCCCGCCGAAACGCGCCGCGGCACCCTCGGGTTCGGCCGCAGCAGCAGGAACAGGCGCGCCTCGTCGTGATAGCTGAACTCCGCGATCTCAGCAACGACATCTTCACTGGTGCTGGACTGCCACTCAAAGTCGCCGAAGCGCGCACCGTTCGCCGGGACAGGGAACCGGCCATTCTGAGGTGAGCGCAGCGTGGCGGGCGTCGGCACGACGCCGGCCGGGAGGTCGCGAATCAGCATCCTGGAGAGCGCGGGCAGGAGCGTGACGAACTGACGATTCGAGACCGGATCTCGTGTCGCAACGAGCAGTCGCCACAATGACGAGGTCTTACGGAACGCGAGGAGCAGGGACACGTGACCGATCGCGGTGTCTGCGTGATACGAGGAGTTGACCGTCACGAAGGCGAGGCGTTCGTTCCCCCATCCACCGCAAATGGCGATACCGCCGACGGTGACCGGTTCCAGGTTGCGCCTGAGACCCGTGAGCCGCTCGGGATCCGCATGATGCAGCACGGCGGCGTTGTCGCCCGCCAGGTAGGCGGCCGTCACCTCAGAAACCACAAGATCCGCCGGCAGACTCTTGGCCGAGGCGGCATCCGCACACCGAGGTGGCTTGAGCGCCAGCGCGCGAGCCGCGTCGTGGTTCGCTGAGGAAGTGACGAGGAAGGTCCACCCCCGCGCAGGGCCGAGCAGCTCGTCGAACGAACTGGTCACCTGGATGAACCGTTTCCGGCTGACGGGATCCTGGCCGATCCCGATGAAGGTGCCGAGGTCGGTGGTGATGCCGTCCATGATCCCGAAGTTGTCGAACACCAGGACGTCGGGAGCGGCGCCGTCCCTCAGGGCGGCAAAGAATCGACCGGCGAACCCCTGCGCGGGAAAGGCCTCGAGGCTCAGGCGCCAGCCGCGGCTGCCGGCCTCGCGCGCGAGCGCCGGCGGCAGCTCGGTGGGGGGTATGTCTCCCGTGTGAGGCGAGCCCACTTTCCAGATCCGGATCGTGGTGGCCGTCTGCGCCGCAGGCGTCCCGAAGACCAAGACAGCGAACGCCGTGCAGCACGCGAACATCCGGAACATGCGGGCCTCCCGGTCGTGCACACTAGACGATAGCACCGCGGTTGCCGTTCTTCATCCGCCCGAGGCGAGGAAGGGGCGGTCATCGGGACTTGACCAACCGGCTGTTTCAGAGACGCCTCTGAAAGAAGCGAGCGACGACGTGATCGGACGTCTCTTCTGGTGGTAGACACGTACGATCAGCAATTCGTCGGGATGGCGCTCGGTAGTAGATCCGAAACGGCGGAAAGCATCGAGTTTCGCGGCGGCGATCGGATTGGACGAGTATACTTTCGGAAACACTTCCATTCGCATCGATGCTGATCCATGAACTGAATCGCGACGAGTGTCGCGAAGTCCTTGGCCGTTCCACCCTCGGCCGACTCGCCTGTGCCCGCCTCGATCAGCCTTACGTGATCCCGATTCACTTCTCCTTCGACGCCAATCGAAACTGCATTTATGCGTTCTCCACGATCGGACAAAAGATACTGTGGATGCGCGAGAACCCGAAGGTGTGTCTCGAAATCGAAGAGATTCGCGACAAGGACCACTGGACGACGGTGCTGGCATTCGGGCGGTACGAAGAGATTCACCAGAATTCGGAGGACGCCGAGCTGCGACACCGCGCCGAGCAGCTGTTCGTGCAGCGACGTGAATGGTGGCTGCCGGCGGCTGGAAAGGTTGAAGGGCGTGAACACCCGGATGTGGTGGTCTATCGCATTCAGATCGATCGCCTCACGGGCCGCCGGACCTCGCGCGAACGGGATTGAGGCGCCATCGGTCCAGAGTGAGGAAAATTTCGCAGTCGTGGGAACGTTCGCGCCCCTCGGCTGAGGCCTGATGACCGAAGGGCCGACCAGCCTGAGCCCCCGGGGATTTCTTCTCCGGCACGGCTTTCGCCTCTGGTCTGCCGGAGGCCGTATGAAAGCTTCGATCGACCACATTCTGGTGCCGACAAACTTCGGTGCCGCATCAGCCAACGCGATCGCGTATGGCGCGAGCATTGCTCGAAGCGCCAGCGCCCGTCTGCACCTGGTGCATGTCCTGGAGCAACCGTTCTCGACATCCGGTCACTACCAGTTTCATCTTCCGGACACTCCGGCACGGCGCGAGCTCCGTTATCAAACTGCCCTGGCGGAACTCCGACGGCTTGCGGCGTTCGTCTACGAAGTCGAAGTCTCGGTGGAAGTTCGGGACGGGACCGTCATCGACGCCACCACAAAGGCCGCCCTCGATTACGGGGCGGACCTGATCGTCGTTGGGACCTATCGCCACAGCGCCTTGAAGCACTACATCACGGGCAATATCGTCGATCGTCTGCTTCAGGTCGCCCCATGTGCGGTCCTGGCGGTGGGAGACAACCGCGAGGTCGGCGGCCTAACGCGAGCGGACCGGCTCGTGGCCTGACAGAAATCGGCTATATTGCCGGCCGGTGTCGGACCACTGGGTTCGCAGCCCGCTGATCAACGTCGCGCGCGCCTGCCAGACCTGCCATCCCTATGCGGAGGCCGAGATGCTGGCGCGAGTCGACGCGATCCAGGAGCGCACGCACACCCTGATGAACCGTTCGGCGGCCGCACTCATGGACCTGCTCGATGCGGTGGCGGCCGCGAAGAAGGCCGGTGTGACCGACGAGCAACTGCAGGCCGTGTTCGCACTGCAGCGCAAGGCCCAGTGGCGGCTGGACTTCGTCGCCGCGGAGAACTCGATGGGATTCCACGCCCCACAGGAGACGGCGCGGGTTCTGGCCGAGGCCATCGACTACGCGCGCCAGGGACAGCTCGCGGCCAGGCCGCTGGCGACTAGGGAATCTTCGGCGTCCTCGCCTCCCGGGGTACGCTCCGGCCAAGCTGGACCCCCACGATCCCGCTGATCCGCAGGTGCAACTCCCAGCCCACCCGCGCATCGATTCCGAGGGTGACACGATCGCTGACCGACGCCCTGACGCCACCCCCGGCCGTAAACGCGCCTTCATTTGAGGTGAACGTTCCCGTGACGAACGATTCCCGCGTCTGAAACAGTCCGCCACCCACGACAACAAAAGGTGTGACGTGGCGCGCCCCGGACGTCTTCGGACTCACGACGTCAAAGGTCACATTTCCGGTCAGGATGAAATGACTGTGGTTCTGCCCGTCCACGTAGTCCACCTCGGGCCCGACGCTGATTCGCGGCAGCAGGTACCAGCGAGCCGCCGCCCCGACGAGGCTCTCGCTGACGATGCCATCATCCGCGAACCCCACCCAGGCAGCGGTGAACTCTGCTGCCGGTGCTGGCCGCTCCTGTGCCGCGGCGTGAGCCGTCAGCGCCACGAACACGCCCAACGTTCCGAGCACTGTGTGAAGAGCTGTTCGCCCGACATGCGAGGATGCCATCTGCACCTCCGGCGTCTGATCTGACTCCCAGGCGACAATCGCGGGTCCGGGACAATCGCAAAGACTTACTTGACCAGCAGCACCGGACACTGGGCCAGAATCCCGACCTTGTAGCTGATCGTGCCCCAATCACGTTCGACAATGGACGGGTTGACGCGGTGAGACGCGAGAACGATCAGATCGACCTCGTTCGCCGCCGCGTACTTCACGATCTCCTCGGCGCGCCGGCCGCGAACGATGGCCCGGGACGCGGACGGGGCGCCCTCATTCACGTGCCGCGTCAAGGCCTCCATCGCCTTCCGCGCCTTCCGTTCGAGCCGCTCGTAGAACGGCTTCACTTCATTGAGGGGCAGACCCTCAATACTTTCGATCACGTGCAGAAGCGTGACGCGGGCTCCGGCACGCGAGCCGAGCTGCCCGGCCAGCTGCAGCGCCTTCTTTGTGCGGGCGGTCAGATCGGTCGGGACGAGGATGTGGCGAAAGCGACCGTCGGTCGGGCCCGGTATTCCGGGACGATTGGAGGGCTGGCGGCGAGTCATCACAGGTGTCAAGCCTCCACGGGTTGGGTTCAGGCGATCGCCTACCGCTGGCGATACAGCATGTAGGTGAATCGGCCATGCAGCCACGACTCGCCTGTGGCGGCGTCGTGCTTGGGCACGATCGCCTCGTCGTGAATGTGCGCGAAGTCGCCGCCGAGCCTGGCGATCTCCTGGATCAAGCGGTGCTCGGTTCCGGTCATGAGGTCGTCATAACAGCGACCCCACAGCTGGTCACCGTGGACGAACGCGCCCGCGACACGATCGCTGTCGGCTTCGACCGTATGTTCCGCCATGAATTCGGCGGTGAGGGGTGGCAGCTGGCGATGCCAGAAGACTCGCTGAGTGCCGTCTACCGAAATGGTCACGTGTCGCCTCGTTTCCTGATGCGGGGTCTCTCGGCTCTCTATCGATGCCTGAGCCATCCCGCTCCGCAAGATCACTCACAGGCCATCACGCAAGTCCTGCACCACTCCCGCACAACGATGCCGACTCGAACGCGCCTTTTTGAGGTCGTGCTGAATGTCTTGGCGGCAAGACCACCCTCCATGAACGCGACCCGCGGACGGTGGTGAAAAAGGTCGCGAGAGCTGCGGAAGATTCCGCGCGGCTGCGCGCGCGATCGGCGGAAATCAGAAGAGTGACCGCCCTGATCGGGGCGCGAGGTTTGCAGCGGTCATAGTCGTCTGGCTTCAAAGGAGGGAATCGTGAGCACAACTCCGAGCTTGGTTGTCGCGGTGCTCGTCCTCTCCGGCAGCGCCAGCCTGGTGCCACAGACGCCGCCTGTTCCTGCTTCGCCCTACACCACCGGACAGTTCCTCGAAGACCTGGTGGCAACTCAGAACTTCCAGCGGAACGTGGCCGAATACGTGGTGCTGCACCAGTCGCTGGAGCGTGAGGTACCACCCGTGCTCATAACGCCGGATATCGGGCAGATCCAGCGGGCCGTCAGGGCTCTCGCAGTGCGCATTCAAATTGCCAGGGTCACGGCGCGGCAGAGCGACATCATCACGCCCGAGGTGGCGCGGATGTTCCGGCGCCAGATCGCGACCTGCCTGACGCCCGAGCAGTGGAAGGCGGTCTTTGCCGATCGGGCACGGGACGAAGAAGACCTGCCGGTGGAACCACCACCGCTCCGCGTCAACGTGGAGTGGCCCGAGCAGGCGCCGTTCGACTACGTGCCGCCGCAGCTGCTCCGGTCGCTGCCGACGCTGCCACAGGAATTGCAGTACCGCATCATCGGACGATCCCTGGTCCTTTGGGACCATCACGCCAACGTGATCGTGGACTTTCTCCCCGGCGCATTCGCGCCGACGACGTAGAGTCCGTCGGCACGGCGCTGCGAGGAAGTTCGCGATTCATCACTGCCGCGCGCCGGGCGGACGTCCCGGCGCGTCGCGCCCCCCAAGGCGCTCGCGAGACGGCGGAGGAGGCAGGTCACCATGAAGGTTCACGACATCATGTCCGCGCCGCCGCAAACCTGCCGTGTCGCAAGCGACCTGGCCACGGCCAGCCGCCGGATGAAACAGACGGCAACCGGAATGCTCGTGGTGTTCGATGGGCACGGCCGCATCGCTGGGGTCGTGACCGATCGTGACCTCGCATTGGCGATTGGGAGCAGCCCGCGCGACGTCCGGACTCGCCACGTCCGTGAGGTGATGAGCTGCCCCGTACGCACGTGCCACGAGGAGGACGACGTGCACGAAGCGCTCGCCACCATGACCACCGCCCATGTCCGCCGGCTGCCCGTCCTGAGTGCTGATGGTGATCTCAAAGGGGTGCTGTCGGTTGACGACATCATCCTGTGGGCGGTGCACCGCAGCGGCGTCAGCATGACGGAACTGGTTGGTGCATTGCGCAGAATCTGCCCCCTGAAACCGGCTGAAGAAGACCCGGCAATGCGCCACCTGTAGGAGGCGGCTCATGCATCCCGACGACCCTTGAGGACACCACTTCGCTGGGGCGAAGGAGTTGAATATGAAAACCAGGCACTACGCGGTGTACGTCGGGGCTCTGCTGTTCGCCGCGACGTTGCAGGGTCAAACCGAGCTCCCGCCCGGGACCTGGCCCGCTTCACGTGCGCCCGCTGAGATTCGCTATTACGTCTCGCGCGCCGATCTGATCATTCTTTCCCTGCACGAGGCCTTGGGGCGAGAGCTCACAGGCGCTCTTGAGCAGGGCGGGCCCGCATTCGCGATCAACAGTTGTCATATCGATGTGACTGGTGTGATCCAGCGCATCGGCCGCGGCGAAGGGGTCGCCGTCGGCCGGACCAGCGATCGACTGCGGAATCCAACCAACCTCCCGGCGGCATGGGCCGCTTCCCTGGTCCGCGGTCATGCCGGCCGACGCGCGCGCGACGTCGAGGGATTCGCCGTCGATCTCGGGTCGGCGGTGGGCGTACTTCGACCGATTGCTGAGCAGCCGGTGTGCGCGTCCTGTCACGGGCCCGCCGACAAGCTCGATCCGGCGGTACGAAAGGTGCTCGCCGAGCGATATCCGGCGGACAGGGGATTGGGGTTCACCGAGGGAGAGATTCGCGGGTGGTTCTGGGTCGAGGTGCCGAAGCGATTGCGCTGAGGCGACCTGACCGACTGACCTGCGCCGCACCCGTGGGTCGAACCGACCGGCACGATGGGTCGACGCGTGGAATTCCCCCGTGTGGCTGGAATTTCCGCCGTCGTTCGAGCCCCCGAAACGACAGACCGGTTCGCTGGTCGTGACCCATCAAATCCGCGACGCGTACTACATCGCGACCCACCAGGCCGTGCAAAGGGATCACCGAGTCACGATCGTCACCGCCGACGACCGCAAGTCGGCGCAAACGGCATTCATGGTCCTGCACGGGGGACGGATCCGGTTTCACGGCTCTGCGAGCGAGTTGGTGGCGTCTCAGGATCCGTATTTGCGGCAGTTCCTCTTCAATACCCTGCCACCCTGGTGAGTGCCATTCGGCTCGAGTACAAAGGGACAGCCGCCTGTGGCGGCTGTCCCTGCATCCTCACCCAGCGGCTGCTCGGGCGAAGCGGCACCTGCGTCAGCCCGTGATCTCCACCGTGCGTTTTTTCGCCTCTGGGACCGGGATCGCCGGCATCTCAATCTCGAGCACACCGTTCTTGAAACCCGCAACAGCCTGCTCGGCCTTCACGTACTCCGGGATCTCAATCCGGCGGAAGAATTTGCCGTAAGTACGCTCGGTGCGGTGCAGCCCCTCTTTTTGCTCCTCCTTCTCCAGTTTTCTTTCGCCTTCGATGGTCAGCTCGTCGTGCGTGACCTCGATCTTGACGTCCTCCTTTTTCAGGCCTGGCAGGTCGATCCGGACGACGAACTTCTCGTTGCGCTCGAAGACCTCGATCTGCGGCGCCCACATCCTCGGATAGAGCTCCGGCATCCACGGGAACTCCTCGCGAGGCCCGAACGCGCGGTCCAGCTCCTCGGTGATCCGGCGCATGAACGCGAGCGGATCGGTCGTGGGCCTTTTCTGCAGGAATGTGGCCATGATTGACTCCTTCCTGGTTATGAAGGCGACGGCGTCGGGTACTTCCGCTGGGTGTATGCCGCGGGCGAGCGCCGTGGCTTCATTCTTCGCGGCGCGCGTTCACCCGATCACCGCTGTCGGAGAAGAAAAAGCAACGAGGATGCCATCGAGATCGCCCGAATCGGGCGCGCAAATACGGCGGAAGGGGGCGCGCGTCGAAACAGCGCTGAACTCCGTCGGGACGAGTATCGAGTTGAATGCCTGCATGACTCGCCCCTCCCCCACGTACGCGTCAAAGGTCCACGCCACGCTCAAGGCGACCCAAGAGGGAGTCGAGATGACGACGCGGTGCGGAAATTCGCTGGTCCGAGCGGAGAAATCCGCGTGGTTGTTCCTCGACTGCCGTCGCCTTCCTGATTCGCCGGCTCTCGCTCGGGCCGCTCAAACGCGACGCCGAACGACGCAGGACTGTGGCGCGCCTGTCCACGTCCTCCTGAGACGTGGCATTTCGTCAATCGCCGATAAGACGGCGCCACATCCGGGTCGGCCAGCGACGCCGTTCCGACCCCGGCGTGGGTTCCGGACGCTCGGGAGTGCTCGCCTCCTGGAGGGTACGCCGACCAGTGAGGCTGTCGACGTGGATGCGGAACACAATCGGAGGACGCCTTTCATGACCGGCCAGCGGAAGCGTCGCGGGTTCCCACCACATCGGGTGCTTCTGGAAGAGGCGTTCGGCCACCTGGCGGGCGCCCTCATTCTCAGGGGTGTGCGAAAGCTCCTGGTAGTGACCAAATACGATGACCGTGGCCCATTGCCGGTCTGTGGTGAGCTCGTCGCACTCGAGGCACACCAGAGGATTCGTCCGCATCCATTCGATTTTGCGACCGAGCGTGGCGTACCCATACAGGAACTCGCCGTCCAGATCGACCCGCACCGGAACAATGTATGGTTGGTTGTCCCTGGCACACGCCAGGTGGGCGATGTGATTCCGTGCCAGCATCCGCCAGCATTCCTGGGTCGTCAGCTCGTGTATCAGCATGGCAAATGCCTCGATCGAACAAGGTCAGCGCTCTCCCCCGACATGGCGCGCTCCAGGGAGCGTTAGACCGCCCGTGCAGCAATAGCGGTGTTCGGAGCAACACGCGATCCAAGGCAGTCTGAACCTGCGGTGACATGCTGATGCCGAACCGATCGTTTCACCGCGTCGGAGAGGTCCTCGACACGAAGGAGATCGTGGACGGAGGATGAGGAGGTGGCGGCGGCATACGATTTTCCGTCGCGTATCCGCCGCGGCTGCGGTGACCGGCCGGAATGGTTGTTGCGGATGTACGGTTCGAGGAGGGGCCGTCTGCCCGGATCGATCCGACGGACGTCGCCAGTGAATGAGACCGTCCCTGCACGTGGAGCCCGAGGGCCTCGTCGCAACCACGCGTCACTACATTCGTGACCTGGTCTATGGTGCCAACGACGGGGTCATCACGACGTTTGCTGTGGTCGCGGGGGTCACCGGCGGCGCGCTCTCTCCGCGTGCGGTCCTGATCGTGGGCGCCGCCAACCTTTTCGCTGACGGCCTCTCCATGGGCGTCGGCAACTACCTCAGCATCCGATCGCACGAAAGCGCGCTCGCTGCCGAGAACCGGCCGGAAGAAGAGAGCGATCCAGCGCGGCACGGCCTCGCGACATTCCTGGCCTTCGTGATCGCCGGCTGCATGCCGCTTGTTCCTTACGCGGCTGGCGCGTCGGAAGACTTGCGGTTCGCCATGTCGGGCGCAGTGACGCTCGCCACGTTGTTCTCGGTAGGCGCATCGAGAGCCGCCATCACCACGGTCCGCTGGTGGAGCGGTGGGATCGAAATGCTCTGCCTGGGGCTGGCCGTGGCCGCCGCCGCGTATGGCAGCGGCGCCATGGCCGCCTGGATCCTCAATCGCTGATCGCTGTCGTCCCGCGAACTTTTCCCCGATCGTGTGGAAGCTTCCGCAGCGCGCGGCATGCTCTCAGCCCGTGATCTCGACGGTGTGGGTACACGGAATATCGCGCACGATGCGCGAAACGTTCCGCAGCTCGATGTTTGAGGTTCCGGGTTGCAGGGTGCCGAACCCCCAGAACCTCTCAGGCCGCGCGATTCGGCGCCTGCTCCTCGACACGGTCGTTCGGATGCAGCGTGAGCACCGGACACGGCGCCGCCCGGACGACCTTGTCAGTGACGCTGCCCAGCATGAAGCGAGCGACACTGCCGCGGCCAGTCGTTGCCATCACGACCAGGCCGATGTCGTGATGCTCCGCGATATAAGCGAGGATCTCGGTCGCGGGCTTGCCGTTGCGAACCACCACCGCTGCCGAATAACGAGCCTTCTGTTCCGGCGTGAGCAGGGCTTCGAGCTGCACGGCTGCCTGCCGGCTGGCCGCCTCCATGTAATCACCGGCATACATTTCGAGGTAGCCCCCGAGCGCGAACGAGTCATCCAGCACGTGAATGACATGCAGCGATGCACCGAACGTGTCGGCGAGTTGAATCGCGTATGCGAGGGCGTGTTTCGAATTGGCGCTGAAGTCCGTCGGGACGAGTATCGAGTTGACCGGTGGCATGACTGCCCTCCTCGGACGACGTGTCACTCCCTTTGGTGGTCAGAGCGCTCCCACGCACGAGTGCTGGAGGGCTGAATAGAGCGCCTCTCTCAGCGCCAGATCGCGCGGGTCGCCAGTGAACTTCATCCCCATCCGGCTGGTCACGTATGCGTATCCGATGCCCGCGTCGGGATCCGCAAAGCCCAGCGCGCCACCCGTGCCCGGGGAGCCGTAGGACCGTGGACCGCCGAACCGCCAGTTCTCGCAGGGCTTCATGAAACCGAGCGAGAACTGCACCTCCCCCTTGAGGCATTCGTCGTAGAACCCACGCGCCGGGGGCACGGCCGGCGCGGCCAGCAAGTCCAGCGTCTCTTTCCGCAGGCCGAGCTCGCGCCCTCCTGTGGCGAAAACGCTGTACGCGTGGGCGATGCCGCGTGCGGTGCCGACGCCGCCGCCGGCAGGCACCTCCAGGTTGCGCGAGTACACGCATCCATCGTCGAGGTAGACGGATGTACCGGGGTTCACGGCGAGCGCCCGATAGATGTTCGAACGGGGATTCATCCCCTCGAACATGAGCCGCAGCGGGCGGAACCCCACCAACATCTCGAGCCGGTTCGGAGGCGACAGTGTGGCGAGGCGGGCGTTCGGGATCTCTTCGGGCAGCCGGATGTAGATGTCCTCCCCCAGCCGGCTCGCAATCTCGTCCTGAAAGAATTGCCCCAGGGTGCGATGCCGAGGATCCACGCGGCGCATCAACTCGCCTTCGTAGAACCCGAGCGTCAGCCCGTGATAGGCCTGTCGCGTACCAGGCTCCCACGCCGGCCGGTGCCGGGCCATCACCTCTGCCAACCGGTCGAGGTCGGCGACCGTTCTCCGATCGACCGGCTCGTCGAACGCAAACAGGCCGGCCTGGTGCGCGAGCAGCTGGCGCACCGTGACCGCCTGCTTGCCATTCTGGGCGAACTGGGGCCAGTACTTCGCCACCCGCGCGTCGTAATCCAGCCAGCCGCGCGAGTGAGCGACTGCCAGGGTCATCGCCGCCAGGCCCTTGGTGGCCGAGTGGATCACGACCATCGTGTCCCGTGTCCACGGCTCCCCGGTCTCACTGTTCCGAGTCCCGCCCCAGAGGTCGACGACCTTCTCGCCCCGGGCATAAGCGCAGCACGCGCCGCCAAGTTCTGCGCGGTGGCTGAAGTTCTCCTGAAATGCCGCGCGTACGGGTTCAAATCCAGGACTGACGTGTCCCTCTACTACTTGTGTCGCAACGGCGAGCATGGTTGCCTCCCCGCCCGCCACGAATGGGAGCCGCAACGGCGTGTCGAGTTCTCGACCGCGTGACTTCGGACCACGCCAACGGGATCACTCACAAGCGAGCTTCGTGTCTCTCTGCACGACAGCACGAACCTTGCCGATTCGAAGTCGCCAGGCTGGCCAACCGCGGCCGCGAGGAACGACGGCAGTCGGTTCTGCGTCGCCCTGGCCCCGGCAAAATTCCACGGTTATGGCCAAAAAACTCGCATACATCGAGGTGAGCGAGCGGCCGTCTTGCGGATGGTGGCGTGGGAAGGCGGGTCGGTCGTCCTGTTCGGATGGATCGCGGGCCTGGCGCTCACCACCGTCGCTTTCCGTTTCATGTCAGGAATGATCTTCGCGCGCTGGACGCTCGACCCATTCGCGATCGGCGGTGTCCTCGCGACGTTCGCCATGGCCACGCTCGCAGCCTGCTACGTGCCGGCGCGACGGGCCACACGAATCAACCCGGAGGTGCTGCGAGCGGCCTAGCCTCAGACTAGGCTCGTCTGGACTGTATCGGTGATTTGTAGATTGTCAAATCCCAAGCTCCAAGCTCCAAATCCCAATGCACGCCCAACTCCCAAATCCCTACTTGTTCACCGCTCCAGGCGTCGGGTCGCGACCTGCTTGCCAGCGATCCCCAGCGTCCGGCACGCGGGCGTACGTCTTGTTCGGCGGCTGTGGCCCGAACTCGACCTGATCGATCACGGTCACGCCGTCGATGTCGAGCAGCGTGAATCGGTCACCTTGCGCGCTCAGTCTGAGCCCGATGTGCGTCGGCCCCCGCGTCGGCTGCTCGTCGAGCCAGAGCACAATCCGGCCGCCTGCGGGAACCGTGGTCTTGGTCCGATCGGTCCCGGAAATGCGACGCATCGACCTGGCGCCGTTGGTGTCCGTGACGTGCAGGCCCTCGAGATCGACTGATCCCGTTCCCGTGTTGACGATCTCCACCCAGTCTGGAAAATCTCCACCCTCACCCTTCACTGCCCCCTTGTTGCTCGCCATGAGTTCGTTGACCTTCAGCGGCGCGATCGGCCACTTGAGCATCTCCTTCAATTGCTCCGACAAGCCCAACCTCATGGCAGCGGCTTCGGCCGCAACCACTTCCAGCCGCTTGCCTTTCGCCGTGAACTGCCCGCGGAGCGCCGCGACGGCGCTCGTGACGGCCGCTGGCGAACGCCCAGGCGCCGCGACCACGACATCCAGTCCCTTGCTCAACGCCTGCGTCACGTAATCCTTGAAAGAGTTCGCCCCATCGGCACTGAGGCTGGCGGCCTGATCTATCCAGACAACGGCTGCGGACGGTCTCAGCTCCTCAACGGACATCACCGTCGACGATGTGCCGCCGCCGGGCTTCGTCCAGCTGTACTCGCCAGGCCAATAGACTCTGATTGGCAAATCCGATAGCGCAGCCAGCCATGGCGACGTGTTGGACGGCGATCCTTCCACCGTCGCGGTGCTAACGACGCCGAGGACCAGCGACGCGTCGCGATAAGCGAAATCCGCCATCACGCGCGGATAGGTGACCGCCCCAACACCGTCGGAGACGGTCTTGTTGTAGTGAGACTTCGCCTCCGATTCCGAGCTGAAGGGACCGTGGATGAAGGCATGATGCGCGTATCTGAACCAGTCCTTTCCGAGCGCGCGCTGAAGGTGCTTGTAGTACTGGGCACTGATCCGTTCCTTGTCGAATTGCTTCATACGCGCCCGAAAGATTGATGAAAAGGCGCGCTCGAGCATCACCGGATCGGAAGTGATGTAGAAATAGACTGGCTCTGCAATGGTTTGTGTGACGCCGATGTGCGTGACGAGCAGCAGGCACGACAGGAGGCCGACCGATACGCGGATCGATGCGTTCATGTTCCCAAGACCTCGTGGACGATCTGAATCAGCCTGCGGCGAGTGGCCGGATCGTTGAAGTTGGCGTTGTTGCCGCCTGGAACCTGCCAGAAACGAAAGCGTGCGCGCGCGCCCGGTATCCGCTGCCGGACGGCTGCCTCGAGCCCGTCGACGGACACGCGGGTGTAGACGAGGAACTGCGAATCGGCGTCCTTCATGGATTCCAGGAAACTCAGGAGTTTCCCCGCGTTGTCGGAGCCATTGGTCTGCGAATAGAACGCCGAGCCGTGGATGATGATCAACGCCGGGTTCATCCGCTTGATGTCTGCCTCACGATGCCATTCGAGGTCGGTTGACTCCTTGATGACGTCCACCGGCAGGTCCTTCAGGATGTCGGCGATCACCGTCGCATTGGTCTGTCCTTTTGCGACGGCGCTCTTATCGTAGACGACCTCCGGAAGCGGCGAATCCATCAGCAGCACGCGCGGCTGTGCCCACGGCTGATAAGAGAAGAGCACTGCCACGCCGACGAGGGCGGCCATGGCCAGGGCAGAAGCGAGCCCCCGGCGGCGGCGCCAAATCCTCGAGCCCCACTTTTCCTCGACGATCGTGGGCGGTCGATCGATGACTTGGGCAACCGCGTCGACCAGCCGCTGAAACTCCGGCGCACCGCCGTCGCCATTCCAGTCCGTCAGGTTCACGACTTGCAGATGATCGAATTCGATCGGCCACTTTGCCGAATCCAGGGCGGCCGGGACCAGCTTGTCTGCGGCCCGCCGGGCCTCGTTCCTGACCCACCGCGATTTCACCGACGCGCCGGACCAGAGCACCACCACACGGCGCGCAGCCGTCAACTCGCGTTCGATGCTCTCGTCCCAGCTCTGCCCGCCAAGCAGCCGCTGGTCGAACCACACCGACCAGCCGTGGGCCTCGAAGGCGCTGGCCACCTTCTTCGCCCGCTCCTGATCCTCTCTGGCGTAACTGATGAAGATATCGGCCATGAATCGCAGAGATTATGCGCCCGAAGAGCTCACCGATCGCGGGCCGGTCAGTGCCAGCGGGCTGATCCTCGACGAAAAACCCGTGGTACAAGAATCAGCAGGATGTTCGCGCCCGAGTCATTTGCCGTCGTGAAGGTCCGGGAGCGCAACGGGGCCGACCTGTTCGTCATTCTCATTGCGGACGTCAGAAATGCCGACCGGACTGGCCACTCGTGGAGCTGCTCGCGAGAGATGAGCGCTGAGGAATTGGCGAGAGAGCTCGAGGTCGACGGACTCTCGCCAGAGGCCATTGCGGAGCTCGTCGTGCGCGCCCGGGAGCACTTCCGGGTGGCGCTCGGCGGATAGCCTAGATGAGCGGCGGGGGCGGATTCGTCATCGATACTGCCACTCTCATTCTCGTTGTCATTGGATTCGCGGTGCTCGTCGGCACGTGGATCTGGCTCCTGCGGCGACGGTCCTGATACACCATTCACCCTGTCTCTACGCCGCCAACGACTTTCGCGCGCCGACCGACGTTCTGAGGACGGAGCCTATTGCCTCGCCGCAGCCACGATCTTCAGATCGATGACCTTTCTGGCCGTGTCTATCGCCGGTTCGAGCGTCAGCCGTCGAGTCGGAGTGCCGTTCTCCTTCCGGAACTGCTGGATGTACGAGTCGTCGTAGATCTCCCCCGCTTTGAGCGTCCACTTCTTGCGAAGCGCGTCGGCGTCCTGGTCGCTCATGCCGGTCATGGTGAGCTCGCCCAGCCGAAACTGCGGACCCTCCTCCACCGTCACCTCCAACACCAGCCGGCGCGTCGCGTCGTCGAGCCTGGGCGTCATCGTCGATCGGTGCTGCATGTAGCCGAGATGGCGATAGGCGCCGCGCACCTGGCGCAGGCCCGTTTCGATCTTCGTCACGTCCGCCACGTCGCCAGACTTCAGGCCAAGCGCGGCGTCGAGCTCTTTCGTGGCGATCGCCGAGACGCCGCGCCACTCCGCGCGATCCCACGTGTATGGGGCGCCTTCGTCGACGCGCAGCGTGACGCTCACGCCGGCACAGGCGTCCGGTGCCGTCCCCACCGTCGCGATCGGGTCGCGGAACTCGGCCCGCCAGTAGCCGCGCTGCTGATACATCGTCCGAAGCGTGCCGTTGGCGAGCTCCGTCAGATACAGACGCGAGTAGTCGCGGCGCGTGAGCTCCGCCGCGGCCTCGACGAGCTGGCTCTCCGGAATCACCGACGCGCCGGTCACGCGCAGGGCGCAGACAGCCAAACCGGTGCCTTTCACGCTGAACAGATACTGGCTCTTACCCGTCGCCTGGCTGTTGTGGAGCGCGAACTCGACCCGACCTCGGATTTGGCGTTCGTCGAGGAGGTGCTGCAGCACGCGGGTCATGTACGACGTCACTTCCGAGTTGACCGGCAACGTGCCGTCGAACGTCGGCACGTCCTGCTTGACGGCGGCGAGCAGTTCCTCATCCCGCAGCCAGATGAAGTTATCGAATACAACGGGCATCGACCACGGCGGCTCCTCGATGTCGAACGTGACATCCAGGCGGTTGCCGGACGTGGCGTAGCGGTATTTCAGGCTCGCAAAGAGGCCCGTGGACGACATCTGCTTCACGGTGCTGTCCAGGTCAGACAGCCTGACCGGCTGGCCCGCTTTGAGGGCGCTCAGCCTCGTAACCTCGGCCGGGGTATACCGGCGCACCCCGGTGACCGACACGGCGCCGACTTGAAACTCGGCTGTTGACGGCGACTGTTGACGCTCCGGCGCCCAGGCCAGTGAAAGCAGGAGCAATGGCAACATCATCATTGGGCCCCACAGGGAGTAGACGGATCGAGTGAGGCCGGAGGTCCGTCTCTTTCTGCTTAAGCCGCTATCTCCGCGTTCACCGCATGAATGAGCGCACGGATATAACCGTTGCCGTATGCGAACGCCTGCAGCTTGCCAGGATCGTCCGGATGGCCTGGCATGTGATCGGCGCAGATTGAAAAGGCGAACTGACTATCGCGCAGAATGCGCATGATCGGAAAAAAATCGATGTCGCCCTCATCCGGATAGACCTCCGCGAAGTCGTGCAGGCCGCCGCGGATGTTCCTCATATGCACCTGGTGAACTTTGCCGCGCTCGGCCAAATACCGCACGATTGGAACGATTTCGTTCCTCGCATCCTCGAGCCCTTCGGCGGTCGTGCCCAGACACAACTGAAAGCCGTTGTACGGGCTGTCCACGATTGACTCGTAGCGTTTGTATGCGTCGAAGATCGAGGGAGAGTCCCAGTTGTCCGCCCCTTGATAACCGAACGGCAATCCCGGCGGATCGTATGGGTGCGCGGCCATCCGCATGTCGTGCTGCTTCGCTACGGGAATCACC
>Ga0209382_10001901_pt1 | contig 31581 bp, 25 predicted proteins | sample SoiMetdeltSBSDD5_FD_187599 | JGI IMG/M metagenome (GOLD analysis project Ga0209382, IMG submission 187599) | Bulk soil microbial communities from a Populus tree surrounding site in Tennessee, USA - Soil MetaG P. deltoides SBSDD5 (SPAdes) (version 2) | ecosystem: Environmental > Terrestrial >...
TGAAGCGGGACATCAGCACCGTTCAGCGGTGGGAGCAGCGCGAGAACATGCCAGTGCACCGGCACCTGCACGACAGGCGCGGGTCGGTGTACGGGTTCCGCTCCGAGCTCGACGTGTGGCTGGAAACCCGACGGAGCCGCCTGGAGCAGGAGGCGGGTAGGCATGCGCTCGCGGCCGTCGAGACACTCGCGCCCGTCTCTGCGCTGAGGAGTCTGGCCAGCCGGCACCGGGTGCGTGCGGCGGTCACAACCGCACTGGTTCTCGCGTCGGTTTCTTCCCTCTTCCTTTGGAGACGCGTCGCGACCACGCCGCGAATGATTCGGTCGATCGCGGTGTTGCCACTGCAGAACCTGTCAGGCGACTCCGGCCAGGACTTCTTCGTCGACGGCATGACCGAAGCGCTGATCGAACGCCTGTCGAGCCTGCAGGGCGTCCGCGTGATCTCGCGAACCTCCGTCATGCAGTTCAAGCACTCCAGCCGATCGCTCCCCGACATCGCGAAAGCGCTGCGAGTCGATGCGGTCGTCGAGGGCTCCGTGGCGCGGTCCGGGCGCCGGGTTCGCATCAGCGCGCAGCTGATCAGGGGAGAGAGCGACGATCACCTCTGGTCCGGCAGCTACGACCGCGAAGCCGGGGACGTGCTCGCCCTCCAGTCCGAGGTGGCACAGGCGATTGCGCGCCAGATTCAGATCTCCTTTGCCCGTCGAGAGTCCAGCGCCAGGAATGCGCCCGCAGTGTCCCCCGACGCCTACGAAGACTATCTGAAGGGCCGCTTCGCGCTGAACAGAACGCCGACGCCGGATCTCGAGACGAGCGTGCGGTATTTTGAGGCGGCGATCTCAAAAGATGGGTCCTTCGCACCCGCGTACTCCGGCCTTGGAGCCGCCCACGCGGTCTTGAGCTCTGTTTTCGGCGGAGGCACGCCCGTTGACGGGCTGGCAAATGCGGCAAAGGCCGCGGGAAGAGCCCTGGAGCTGGACGCCACCATTGCCGAAGCGCACGTCGTGCTTGGCGAGGTCGCCCTTCGCCGATGGCAGTGGACCGACGCCGACGCGCGTTACCGCCGCGCCCTCGATCTCGATCCGAACAATGCTGCTGCGCACGCCAAGCGGGCTCGCTGGCTGCTCTCTCAGGGCCGGACGGACGAAGCGCTCGAGTGGGCGCAACGTGCCCGCGAGCTGGACCCGCTCGCGTTGTACGGCAGGGACGTCGGCTGGATACTTTTCGCGTCGCGCCGCCACGCCGACGCCATTCGCGAGCTCCGCACGGTACTCGCCGTGCAGCCAGACGAAACCGGAGCCTTGTGGGTTCTCGGCTTCGTGATGATTGCGCACGGCGAAGCGCCGGAGGCTGTGCGCGTACTCGAAAAGAGCGCCGAGCTTTCGGGGCGCAACCCGGCGGTGCTCGGCGTGCTCGTGAGGGCGTACGCGCACGCAGGACGATCGGCCGACGCGTCGCGTGTTCTCGACGAACTGACGCGGCGCCGCGAGACAGAGTACATCCCAGCCGCTGCCTTCGTGAACGCCTACTTGGGGCTTGGAGACTACGAACGCGCATTCGAGTGGCTCGATCGTGGATTCGACGAGCGGTCCAACATTCTACTGAACCTGAAAGTGCATCCCTTTTTCGATCCCTTGCGAAACGACCGGCGTTACGCAGCCCTGCACCGGCGCATGCATTTCCCCGAGTGAGATCCAGTGACTCTGGGAGCCGCCAGCGCAATTCTTGCGATCTCGTCGCTCGCGGCGTCAATCATTCCGGCTCGACGGGCTGCTAACGTTCTCCCGATGACTGCGCTCAGAAACGACTGACCCCACAGCTCTGAACGAGGGTGCGGCCTCGTCGGCCGAGACGCGCGTACTCGCTCAACGGGCGCTGACGTGCATTCGCATCAGGCTCCTTTGTAGTCACCGACGTGGGCCACTAACGTGCGCGGGCGGGCCGATGTGTTGCCAATTGATGGCGCTGTGTGGCGGAGATCAACCGATCGAAACGTGGAGCGACGTCGAGGGGCAGCTGCTAGAGTCGTCTCTCGGCGACCCTGTCTTCTCCGGCAGCGATCACTCAGTGTGCGTCGGTAAACCTCGATGTTCTTCGGGGTATTGAGCCTGACGTATCACAGTCGTATCACAATCTCCCGGTTCACTTACGCGGCTATCCTTCAGCAACACTCGGTGTGAACCAGTGCGCGAGGTAGGCCGCCGGACCGTGTAGATCCGTTCCGCCAGAACGAAACGCAACATGGCCATCGGGACGAATCAGGTACGTCGCATGTCGATCGACGCCGAGCCTGGTCAGTGCCTCACCGGTGGGATCAACGATCGCCCCTTCCGAGCGCTCGCGAGTCAGGTAGTTGATCGCCAACACGTCATGGAATCGTTCAACTAATTTCGTGACGTCGACTCTGCTCCATGCGGCTGCCGGGCCGCACAGTAGTAGGTGTAGATGCGGACTGCTGAGGACCTCCTGCAAGTATGCGGGCTGCCCGTCCCGAAGGATCGGCGCATCGGGCAGTCGGTCGCCAGGCTGAGGGCCTTTCGACAACCGCGGTTCACCTTCGGCTACCGCTGGACTCTTCCGATACCGAATCCCCAGCTGCGATACGAAGTGGAACGCGAATGCCCGGACGCGTGGGCTCGACAGCGCCGGCGCAACGATTCGCCGAACCATCACTCGACGCAGCGACGTCACCGTCCCGCCGCTCGTAACCGCGCGTGCAAAGAAGCCAAACACGCGGTCCGTGGCTCGCAGGAGCGTGCGGCCCACCGGCCACCGCTCCGAATGGTACGAATTCAGCAGGCGAGCATCAGCGACTCCGCGACTCACCATCGCGAGCTTCCACCCGAGATTCCAGGCGTCCTGAATCCCCGTGTTCATCCCTTGTGCTCCGACCGGACTGTGAATGTGAGCCGCGTCGCCGGCCAGAAAGACTCGCCCGTGCTGGTAGGTGATCGCTTGACGGTGGTGGAGGCGGAACCGTGTCAACCAGACAGGATCGTGCACTCGCACGGCACCGCCGGTCGGATCGTCCAGCATCGCCTGTAGCTCCGCGAGCGACAGCTGTTGGGTTGACACCGTATCGTCACCACCTGGCGATAGTCGAGGGACGGTGGCTTCCATCGCCATGACGCGCCAGGTTGCGGGCCGTCCGAGCGGAAAGAAGATCGCCACGCCGCGGCCAAGAGCGAAGGCGTTGATAGCCTCCGGCACCAGCGCTCCGTCTGCCTCGACGTCGCCGAGAGCAAACGTCTGTGGATACGCACCGCCTTCGAATGCGATCTCCGCTTCCTTCCGAACCGTACTATGTGCGCCGTCGCAGCCGGCGAGGTACGATGTCTGGACGGCTTCCTCCCGACCATCCATGTGACGCAGGACGCACACGACGCCAGTTGACTCCTCTCGGAAGCCAACCAGCTCCACTCGTCGTTCAACCAGAGCACCCGCAGCCTCGAGGTATCCGCCGAGAACGGCCTCTGTGTCCGACTGAGAGACAAAGAGAATGTAAGGGAACCGTGTATCGGCTCGAGGGACGGCCCCGAGATCAATCGCCACCGGGGCGTCGCGGTCCACGTGGAGCATGAGACGTGTCGTCGTCCGGCCCCTTGCTACCAGCGCTTCTCCCAAGCCGAGCGCCTGCAGGATTTCCAGAGTCCTGGCCTGGACTCCCAAGGCACGCGATTCGCGGGCACGATCGGGCTGCTTGTCGATGATGCGGAAGCGGACCCCGAAGCGTGCGAGTTGACAGGCTAGTGTCAGCCCCGTCGGGCCGGCGCCGACCACGAGCACGTCAACTTGCGAGGCCGTCATCGGTGCTGAACCCATGCGCACGGTCACACGACATCAAACCGGGCCATCATGCTGTGATCTTCGTGCTCCAAATTGTGGCAATGCAGGAGATAGCGGCCCCGGTACCCGTCGAACTTGGCAATCACGCTCACATCCTCGTCCCGATCGACAGAGACCGTATCCTTCCAGCCGGTTTCGTGAGCCAAGGGCGGCCCCCCGTTCCGCTCCAGTACCTTGAACGTGACGAGATGCACGTGGACGGGATGCACGATCCCGAGGAAGCCGAGGAATCTCTTGTTCGTGAAGCGCCAAATCTCGAGATCGCCGTAACGTGGTGATGCGATCGGTACCTCCGGGTCGAAGCGCCGGTCGTTGATGCGCCAGCTCGGACTTGGCAGCGGACCGAACGAGGGCCGGACCGAAAAGACGAAGTGCCGCGTGCGGACGGCTGCCGAACGGTCCAGGACGTCATTTTCGGCAAGACGCGTCGGGATGGCACGACCGTCACGCTCGATGCGCCCAACGTGAAACTGCATGATCTCACTCGAGATCGAGCCTGTTGCGCCACGGGTATTCAGGTTCTGCAAGACGATGTCCGTGCCTACAGAATGCCGCGAAAAATCAATGATGACCTCGACGCGCTCGGCCATGGCGAGTGGGATCTGCCGGCACACGATGGGAGTGGGTAACAAACCACCATCTGTTGCGATCTGAATCATCGGATCGCCCGAGCTGAGGGCAAGCCGCAGCGGCGTGGCGTTTGAGCCGTTGACGATGCGGAATCGATACGCTCGAGTGGACACGTCCAGGCGCGGCCATGGTGCGCCGTTCACTAGCATCGTGCCGCTCTGCGCGCCGAGGTGATTCACCATCTTGTACTGGAAGGACCCATCGGACGCAAAGAGGCGATCCTGGACCAGCAGCGGCACATCGTAGGATCCCTCCGGTAAACCCAACGATCGCTCATCGTCGTCTTCGAGCAGGTAGAGACCGGCGAGGCCCATGTAGATGTTTCTGCCCGTGCGATCCATCGTGTGATCGTGGTACCAGAGCGTCGCCGCTCGCTGGGCGTTCGGGTACACGTACTCGCGTGCCGCGCCGGGCATGACGTGGTCCATCGGAAAACCGTCCGACTCCGGTGGTGTGACGCCGCCGTGCAGATGTACGACGGTTGGCGTGCCCAATCGATTGACGTGACGGACGATGACGGTCCGGCCTCGCCGCGCCTTAATCGTGGGTCCGGGGAACGTCCCGTTGTAGCCCCAGATCACGGTGTGTCGTCCCGGCAGGATCTCGAGGCGTTCCTCGCGCTGGACGATCTCGTAATAGTCGGTGGTCGCGTCCGTACGAATCGGTTCCAACACGTGAGGCATTGGAAGCGGTACGTCAAAGCGAGGTATCGGATGGCGCGGTGCGTCGTGGCGTGACATTGCGCGCGTCAGGGCCGCGCCTGCGACGACACCACCGGTCAGTGCTACGAACTCGCGACGGCTGATTGGTGACTTCATGGTGTTCTGGGCGCAGCGTCAGACGGCCATCGTCAGGGCCTGGCAAGATAGCTGGGCCTGGTATCACTCGATTCCAACGAGGTCATTCAGGAACCCAACGATGTACTTCCACACGAGGTAGTACACGACGACGACTACGGGCAATACGATGACGCCTTTTAAGAACGGCAGTCGGACCGCTTGGAAGGCCTGCACGCCGTCCTGGTCGATCCTGACAACGCCGAGTGCGGTGCCCAGCGTGAGGCCCAAGGGGATGAGGACAAACGGCAGCAGTGCACCGTGCACGCCGATTGACAGTCGGCTGCGCGATCTGAGGCTGACGTACAAGATGTTCCAGACACCAAACAGGTTCGGGATGACGGCCATCGGGAAGACGATCACGCGCTCAATCGGCGCCGACACCTCGAACACGAATCGTAGGAGCGTGAAGGCCGTCATCACCACAAGCAGAAAGGCTGTTGGCACGACAATCCCCGCCATGTAGGCGCGCAGATACGGATGGTTCATGCCGGTTCTCTCCTGTTCACAGGTGATACAAGAGCACGAGGATCAGATCGGGAAAGGCCGCAATCACGCCACCCGCAAGCCCTGCCAACGCCCAGTCGTACCAAACGAACCGTCGCGGCGGCGCATCGAGCCTACGTGCCATCGCGGGCCAGAGATCTCGCCTCGGCTCGGCGTTCGCACGCGGAAATGCGGCTTGCAAGAGGCTGCGAATATCGTCGTGATCCTGTTCTTTCATCGCTTCACACCCACGTGCCTCAGGTGGTGTCGCAGCATACGAACTGCGCGAAAGACTCTGACCCGGACCGCGCCTTCCGATGTACCGAGTGCTTCGGCGACCTCTTTCGGCGACTGTTCCTCGATTAACGAGAGCGTCGCGGCCACTCGAAGCTTCAACGGCAAACGGCGAAAGGCGTCAGCGATTTGGCGACGCGTCTCGCGGCACACGAGGGGGTCTGTGGCGGCGGGTTGCGCCAGATCGTCTGGAAGCGCAACCTCTGGACGTGTCTGGCGAAGATGGTCGATCGCGACATTTGTGGCGATGCGCCGCGCCCAGGCGCCGAACGAGGCACCTGGATCGAATCGCCCGCGCGCGCGATGAATCCGCCAGAACGTCTCAACCGTGAGGTCTTCCGCCGCGGAAGGATCGCGAACGATGCGGACAATCCAGCCATACACCTCTCCCTGAAACTGGCGGAACAATGCCTCAAAGGCCTCGGGATCTCCCTGCCTGAAGCGCTTCAGCAGTTCCATGCCGCCTTCTACTCGGTCTTACGGAGCGAGTTCGCGGTTGTTACAAGAATTTGTGTGGTCTCGGGCCGCGGCGGCGCGGCTCGCGTTGGTGGGAACGATCGACTTCAACGGAACGCGTCGATGAATGGACCAGTTCAACGCGAACCCTCCGAACTGACCCGGGCGCCAGCAACAAGGCCGCTGTGGTGCCCTGTGGTCAGAACGCGGCGACTCGTTCGACCAGCCAGAAGCTCGCGAGCGCGCCAATGGCATACGGCGCGATGCGCCAGAGCCAGGCCGGTTGCGACAATCGAAGCCGTTGTCCCGCGCGCCAGCCAACGGTGATCACTGCCAACACAGCTCCGACAAACAGCAACTGCCCAATCTCCACGCCGACGTTGAAGAACAGCAAGGCGATCGGGATCGACGACTGCGGCAAGCCGACCTCCGCGAGCGCGCCGGCAAAGCCGAAGCCGTGCAGCAGCCCGAACGTGAAAGCCACGACCCACGGGTAGTGCTGCGTCACGCTGTAGCGGCCTTGCCGCGTGTGGACGATCTCCGACGCGACGAAAACGATGCTCAGCGCAATGGACGCTTCAACGGGGGGCCCGGGGACATGCACCCAGCCGAGCGTTGCCCCGGCAAGCGTCAGACTGTGCGCGACTGTGAACGCCGTGATGGTGAAGAGCAGTCGCCGGGTGCCCTGCACCAGGAGCACCAGAGCGAGCACGAACAAGAGATGATCGAACCCGGACAGGATGTGTTCAATCCCGAGGATCGTATAGGTCCTGACGACTTCCAGCCGACCAGGGCTTGGCCTGGCAACGAAGCTGGGGTGCACCGGCAGGATGCGCTCGAGTTGCACAGTGCCGTCCAGGCGCACGAGCCGCGCGAGCACGTCAATCCGCGTTTCCGAGAGCTGGGAAAAGAAGATGGCCTTCCCGTCGAGCCCTTCCGGCACACGGATGCGCCAGCGCTGCACCGTGATGCCGCGCGAGAAGGTGCTGCGCACCGGCGTCAGCGCCTCGGTTCCGTTGGGGAACTGCGGCTTCACCTTGAGCGTGGTCGACTCGTCGATCGCGGGGATCTTCCAGAGGACGTCGTACGTCTCGTGGTCCAGCTGCGTGAGCTGCAGGTAGCCCGGCTTGAACTCGTCCGCGCGAGCTGGAACTATCGCGGTGAGGAGCAATGCCCCGACGACGAGCGGGAGAGAGACTGTTCTCATCGCCGTTCCGTCGCCGGCTCCGTCTCGATGCTGACCCGATATTCGCCGCGCATCTTCGCGTAGGCGTCGTTGCGCGCGCGCTGGCGGCGCTCGTTCTCCCACTCCCGCACGACATGGTCGCGCACGGCGGCGAGTTGCGGCGCCACCGGCGGCGTGCGCTCCGAGACGCGCACGTAGTGCGCGCCGAAGCTCGAGTCGATCGGCCCCACCCATTCGCCAACCGGCACCTTCTCGAGAGCACCGGCAAAGGAGCCGCCAAAGTCGCGCGCCACCAAATCGGCAGGAGTCCGCGTCATCCGATACGGCAACAACGTCGGCTTGCCAAGTTTCTCGGGGTCAGTACCGCTTCGAAGGGCCTCACGCGTGACCGCCACGGCGTGCACTACTCCGTGGACGGACGTCGGTTGTCCAAGAAAAACCTGCTCGAAGGTGAGGATGGCCGGCTGAACGAAGCGCGCCTGGTTGGCCGTCAGGTACGCGGACAGGTCCGCGTCGGTCGGCGCCCGTGTCGAGGCGTCCTCCTCCGCGATCATCTCGATCTTCTGGCGGACTCGACGCTTCACGACGATGTCGTCACGCTCGAGCCCGAGTCTCACACCTTCCCGGTACAGGATCTCATCGCGCACGTACGACTCAATCAAGTGGTTCAACTCGGTGGTGGACGGTTCGCGACCTCTCGCCGCCACATGCTGGGTAACGAGGTCGTCTACCACTCCCTGGGTGATGACGATGCGGCGCCCACCGGAATCGCCGGGCGATACCCATCGATAGGCGCCGAAGAGCGCGATGCCGATCACCAGGAAGTGCAGCAATGGCTCGCCCAGAAGTTTTTGAATGCGCATGCAGTTTACCTGAGCGCCCGCATCTCCAAGACGCGAGCGCGGCAGCTTTACTTCGGTGAATACCAGATCGGTGACGTAAACGCCCGCTCCTGCGTCGTCATCGGCACCTTCGGGTCCGTGATCTTGGTCTTGAAGTACGCCGCGTCGTACGCGGTCCAGCGCGGCGTCGGGATCTCGAGGACGCGCGCGTAGTAGACCGCGCGGACCGACGGATCGAAGTCCGGGTCCTTCCACACGGTAACGAGTTCCGGATCGCCGATGGTGTTGGTCCACGTCGCGGTGGCGACGTCCACGGTATTCCCCACCGGGGTCAGCTTGCCGTTCACGATCTGGCGCCGATCCTTGTCGCCCCATACCACGTCGTAGATCTTCTCCTGCGGCTTGCCGTCCTTGCCCAGCCATCCCTTGATGATCTGGATGCGATCGAGGTTGCCGCTGAACCTGTCTTTGAGCGCGGCGACGAGGAACGTCGGCGCCTTGCCGGCCGGCGCAGCGGGAAGATCGCGGCCCATCGGCACCCCCTTCGCGTAGCCGGCCACCGCCGGCGTGCGCGTGGCGTCAGCCTGAGTGAAGTCATAGCCGCCGAAAAACCGGACGATCATGCGGGGACCGCTCGTCGCGTACGTCTCTCGGCGCATCATCGCGTCCCACAGCTCCGCACGCGTGTTGCCGGTCGCCCACACCGCGGTGTATCCGGCCGCCGTCATCTCCCAGCCCTTCACGATGCGGTCAGGGCCGAAATTCATCGCGTCCTCGTCCCACCGATCCGCCCTGGGCTCGGCACTCGGGAATTTCGCGAAGAAGTTGTCCTCTTCGGCCGCCACGAGGCCGTTGTGGGTGTCGGTGCCGCCCGCCATCCCGAACTTGAACGGGTTGGTTCCCAGATCCTGTTCCACCTTCAGACCGTTCTTGAGCGCTTCGCGCGCGTATTCGCCCGCGATCATGCCGGGCTTCTTAGGCGTCTGAGTCAGGTTGCCGCGGTCCCACAGCTCGTAGGCGGCGAAGTCGTCGGTCGGCGACAGCGACGGATGCGACTCGCTCTGCCCCTTCATCTGAATCGCTTCGAACAGCGGCTCCCACCGCTGTCGCGCGTCGGCCCACGCCTTGGTGAGCGGGTCTCCGCTGAAGGTCGTCAGCGCGAACATCCGGCCGTTCGAGAGATTACCGTTGTGCGGGATCGCGAGGATCTTGCCGCCGGTCGTCTTCTCCCATTCGGTCATCCACTTCCAGAGGTCCTCGGGGTTCTCGCTCTGGAACGTGGTGTACGGCAGCACCTGGTCGGCCTTGTCCTTGTTGTCGCGGTAGATGATGTTCCGATGCAGGTTGTCGCCGCCGCCGGCGTTCGACGTCCACTCGTACGCGATGAACGCGGTGAACCGCCCCGGCTCGTTGTACTTCTCCGCGATCGAGGTGGTCTTGGCCCAGACGCTCTTGGCAAACCTCGGATCCGTCGCGGCCGGCGGCAGCTTCTTGTTCGCCTGTGCGGCGACCAGTTCCATCACGGCCTTCTTCGCCTCCACTGGACCGCCGTTGAACATGTCGCGCCACCGTTTGAGCGTCGGGTCGGCCATCATCTCGGGATTGCCGCCCTTGATCTCGGTGATCATGCCCATCATGTCGGAGTGATCCGTGATGGCGACCCAGTCGAGCGGCTGTCCGAGCTTCACCGGCTGGCCGCTGGTCGACGTGACTTCCTCGCCGCGTGCAAACCGTGTCGCCTCCTCGGGGCCGAGCGTCGCGCCGCTGCCGCCCGCATCAACCGACCATGCGGTGTGGACGTGCTCGTCGCCGAAGTACGGGCGCTCGGGGTAATTCCTGCCTGCGTACGGCGAGTAGCCAGGCGTCTTGTAGAACCTGGTCGGATCGGCCGGCTTGATCTCGCCACTGTCGGCGGTAGACGTCCCGGCGCCGGACGGCGGACCACCAAGTTGTACGGCCTGAGACGATTCCGCGGCAGGCGCGCCCGGGGGGGACTGTGGCGCTCCGCACGCGGCGGCGAGCAACAGTGTCCCAATCACGATTAGTTGCCTTGTGGGCATGGCACCTTCCTCAATGACTTCGCCGACGAATCGCATCGTGCACGTCGTTAAGGTTGAACCGAGTAAGCTTTGCAAGACGACCGCCACCGTCTTCCGGTGAATCAGTGGACTTCGCGACGGCGCCGGTTATGGAACTTCCGGAGGTGCTCCAACATACCGGACTTCGGGCGCCCGGCTCCGCGCATCTCCGGGGCGGCCTTGCGTCCATCAACTCGTGGACTGACTGCAGATTCCATCTCTACGCGAGCCCATCCTCCGCCGGTACGGGATCTGCTCCTGAACCCAGCGTGTCGATTGGTGTGTTCATCGAGGTGTGACGGGGCGGCATCCTGAGCGTCTGTTGCCTCTGGGACTCCGCGGCGAAAGCAAGGAGAGTACGTCAATGACCTCACGTCCGACTCAGACGATGTGCCTCGTCGTGGCCGCAGTGGCGCTCGGCGCATCGCTCGGTGCCCGATCGGTGGAGACCCGGCAGGCGGGTCCCACACCGCAGGAGCGTGTCGCCGCGCTCAAGCAATCGATGCAGGAGAGCCAGACAAAGCTCCGTCAGTACGAGTGGATTGAGACCACGATCATCAGTCTCAAGGGTGAAGAAAAGGCCCGGACACAGAAGCGCTGCTACTACGGCGCGGACGGCAAACTTCAGAAGGTGCCGATTGGCACTCCGGCGCCAGCGCAGCAGCCGCCGGCCGGCGGGGGGCGGCGCGGACGGGTGAAAGCCAAGGTTGTAGAGAACAAGAAAGACGAAATGAAGGACTACATGGAACGCGCGGCGGCTCTGGTCCAGCAATACGTACCTCCGCAGCCGGCCGACATTCAGCGCGCAAAGGATGCCGGTAAGGTGACCGCAAATCCCGCCGGCCCGGGCCTTGTGCGGCTCGAGTTTCCCGACTACCTCAAACCCGGCGATCGACTCTCGATCGACGTGGATGCCGCCGCCAACCAGTTGCGCGGCCTGACCGTCGCCTCGTACCTGGATCAGGCCGACGATGCCGTCGCGCTCGCGGTGCGGCTCGGCACTCTGGGCGACGGCACCAGCTATACGGCACAAACGACGCTCGATGCCGCGGCGAAGAAAATCCGCGTCGTCATCCAGAACGCGGGCCACCATCCACTCGCCCGGTGATGCTCGCCTTGTGCGCCGGATCGTTTTGGCGGCGCTGATCGTCGCGTCGTCTGGGACCTCTGCGCACGCGCAGACGATCCAGGTCTGGCCCGAGATCAGCGTGTTCACCAGGCTGAACGACAGGATGCGCTTCTACTTCCTGGCGACGACGGTGAAAGAAAGCCGGGAGTCCACGGAAGGCGAGTTCGGTCCGAATCTCGACTTCTACCTTCGGCCGTTCAGAGAACCCAAGCGCCTTGCCGGGTTCCGCCTGGATGAATCGAAGAACCGATTCCTGCTGCTCAGAGTCGGCTATCGATACCTCGATTCGTTCAGCGGCGATCCCAACGAACATCGCGTCGTGTTCGAGGCAACGCCGCGCTATCCGCTAAAAGGCGGCGTCCTCGTCTCAAACCGAGGCCGCGTCGATGCCCGGTTCATCGACGGCGAGTACTCGTGGCGGTTCCGCAGCCGGCTTTCTGTCGAGAAGGAGTTTTCGATCGGTCCAGTGAGGATGAATCCCTACGTCCGGGGCGAGCTGTTCTACGACAGTCGGTTCGATGCCTGGAGCCGGACGGAGTGGATCGGGGGAGCGGCGTTTCCCCTCAACCGGCGCGTCGAACTCGAAGGGTACTTCGACTACCAGCACGACACCGGTGGCGACCACAACCGGCAGGTGTATGCCATCGGAACGGTGCTGAATCTGTACTTCTGATCGAGTTCCCGCGTTGACCTTCCCAAGCGACCGCTTCGCCTGTGCCCGCATTCGGTCATTGCAAGAAGCCCAGTTCATGCTGCGCGTCGCGATTGCCGGCTTCAGCCAACCGGCGCAGGACGGTGACTGCGAATTCGAAGTCGTCCAGGGCCGCTGTTCATGCGCCTTGGTAACTCGGCGAACCGTTCGCTGCGCTCTGATAGCGCCGCATTCGACGTAGGCGTTCGACTCAGTCGTCTGGACCTGATCCGATTTGGTGGACATCTTTCCAACGACGACGCACACACATTGTCTGAAAGCCAGTCGCGAAGAAGGCCGCGCGAGATCGACGCCGTAGTCATTCATGCGTCACCGGCACAACAACGGCCTCGCACGACGTCAGTTCTCAATTCGATAGATTTCCCGCCGGCCGCGGTTTATGAGGTCGTGATAATCAGCCATCGTCTTCCGAAGGCTCTCGTTGGCCACGAGCCTCTGTTCGATGGCGAAGAAATCATCGAGCTTCTCGACTTTCGCCTCGGCGACGATGGTCCAGAACGGCTCGCCCGTGACATCGGTGAGCAGGCGCATGGGTTCCTCCCCCATTTCCTTCAGGACCGCTGAGATGCTTCGGAACTTCTCGATCATCTGGCGGACCTTTCCGGGCTTGCAGTTCAGAACTTCTCGGATCACATACATGATCTCACTCCTCTCGACAGCTTCTCTGGTTCTCGTCTCCACATTCAGATTCTCCAGGCGGCTTATGGTTCGTCGAGCAAGGGTTGATAATCCCGTCGATAGAGCCTCGTCCCCCCGATTTTCAGCGCGAGATTGCGAAGTGGAGCGGGCAGCGTCCGAACACGATCCCTCCGGTGCGTTCGCTGTTGCACCCAACGGATGCGAGCGTGCCGCCGCTTGCTGAACGCTGACAGGGACTCGTCCGGCGAACCGTGCGTTCTCAGCATCTGTGCCAGCACCAGCGCATCCTCAAGGGCCATAGACGCGCCCTCAGCCATGTTGGGCGATGTCGCGTGCGCCGCATCGCCGAGGAGCACGACACGGCCACGCACCCAGGTGTCCGAGGCAATCTCCTCGATCGCGGCAAGATGGATCGCGTCGAAGCCTTCGAGTTCGCTGAGGATACTCGGCACCGGTTCGGCGAAGTCCCCAAGGAGCGCCCGCAACCGGACTAGGTCCCCTTGCGTGGGGTCCTCGGTTGCGGCGGTTGCGAGATCCGCATAGCAGTACAGACGATTAGGCCCGACCGGCATCGCCAGGAATGCCCGCCGCGGGCCGAGCATGACCGTCCACGTGTTAACCGCGCCGGAGTGATCGACGAGGAACCGCCAGCTCACCTGGCCAAGATGCCGTGGAGGAATGTTGCCAAAGAGGAGCTGTCGAACCAACGAATGGATCCCGTCGGCGCCAACGACAAGGTCATATGTGCCAGTCGAACCGTCTGTGAACGACACGTTCACCTGGTCATCCTGCTGACGCAGCCCGGTCACAGACATGCCGAGCCGCACCCGGACGCCGGCGGTGCTCTCGAGAAGAATGTGATGAAGCTCAGCTCGAGCGATGCCGACACAGGGACCGACCTGGCCCCAGAGCTGCGCCAGTTCGACTTCCGCCAGCGGTCGTCCTTTGTGATCCAGGATTCGCTGGTGCGACATGCAGACGGCTCGAGCCAGCACTTGGTCTGCAAGACCAAGCGCCTCGAGCACGCGAACGCCGTTGCCTGGAAGGTACAGGCCGGTGCCGCCCGGCGGCCACGAAGCGGCACGTTCGATGATGTCCGGAACGACGCCGTGCTGTTGCAGCGCCCGGCAGAGTCCAAGACCCGCGATGCCACCGCCGACAATCAGAATCCGTAAAGCCCCAGGCATCTGTGTTCTTCCGCACTAGAACCCATTACCCTCGAGCTCCGGCACTCGTCATGATCCGGTCAAGGTTCTCTGGATTCATGAACGCTGGTAACGGACTCGACCCGGTGATCGCCGAATAGAACTGGTTCGTGGCCTCCCGGTTGCCGTGCAGCGCAGCAAAGAGCTGCTGCATGTGCGGCGGTGGTGGTTCAAGCGTCGCCAGCTGACACGTGAAGTCGTACAGGGGCTTGGCGCGCTGATCGCGGCGTGACTGCAGATCGGCGAGCGCGTCATCCATTGCACGCCGCGCGGACCACCCATCGTCCAGCGCGGCGGTCAGCTGCTCCGCATCGATGAAGGCATCGCTGATCCCCTGCGCCGTGATTGGGTCCTTGTTGTATCCAGCGTCGCCGACGAGCGCCCAGCCCGGGCCGTACGGCCGACGGAAGTAATTGGGGACACCAGCCGTGCCGAACCACTTCGTTTCACGCCGTGCGCCCCGCAGCCGGTCCGCGACGGTCGGTGTCGACTCGAGCACTTTCCAGACGTGCCCCTCGATATCAGCCCGTACCTCCTCGAATCTGCTGCTGGGCCAGAGCACCGCGATGAGCGTCAGACTGTCGTGCGTCGGGAAGCAGCCAACGGCCTGGTAGTCACGGACGTACTCCTCGAGATCGTCGGCCGCGAAGCCGCTGTAATAGCTGTAGTAGTTCGTGGTGAGCGGCGGTTTCGTGTCGTACTCAGGCGCTCGCACGGCCTTGGCCACCAGCGAGTGCACTCCGTCCGCGCCAATCACGACCCGTGCCCGCTCCTCGACGGTGCTGCCCGTTCGGCTGTGCCCCTTGATACCGGCAACTCGATCGCCGTTCCACACGAGCGACTCGACGGTAAACTCTTCCCGAAGTTCCGCTCCCGCTTCGACAGCTGCATCCACGAGCAGTTTGTCTAGTACGGTGCGCCGCGGGCAGACCCCGCCGCGGCCGGCGTTCGTGTCGACTACTCCTCCTTTCAGGGCGAACAGCCCGACATCGAAAACCAGGTTGAGCGCGATCGGCGGGCAGCCGGTCGCCGCGAGTCGATCGAGCAGTCCCCATTCGTCCATGATCTCGGCGCCGTGCGGCCAGATGATGTGCGTGGAGATTGTGTCGCTCGGAAAGCTGGCCCTGTCGACCAGCAACACCCGATAGCCCTTCCGAGCCAGGAGCATTGCCGTTGGAGCACCGGCGCATCGTGCGCCGACGATGATCGCGTCGTGCATACCGTTCCTCGTCCCTTTCTCAGCGTTCGGTGCGAATCCGGCACCGTGTGCTGTTTGCGACTCCGAGCCGTGTCGTCACTGACCCGCGAGCACCTGCCTCAGCGTTTTCAGGAAAGACGTCAGGCTGATCCAACGTCGGATACAAATTCGCGATCGGGCGCGCGGTCGATCGAATCGGATGCGCCGTGACCGGGCAGATCAGGAGCGCTGACTCGGTGTGTCGTCACCAGATTCGAGATCACCCGACGCCACTGCGCCGCGTACGCCGCCGGACCGTGCAGCAGCACGATCGGCGAACCGTCGTCTCCTTCCAACACCGCTGTCGAGAGATTGTTCAGTGACAGCCGCCGCCCGGTGACGAGGAATCCGCTCAGTAGCCGACTACGGAGATCCGCACGAATGGTCCCCTCACTGCCGCGGGCGGGCGCGATTGTGCGCGTCGTGGTGGCTGCATGCTTTGCCATGGCACCTCGTCCCTTAGATCTGCGGGATGTCCCCGCACATAAAATGTGCGACGAAGGTGGCCGCGGGCGCTTCGGCGAAACCACCCAATCTGGCGGGGATCGAAAAATGGGTAGTTCCCGCCAGGGCGTGTCGAGTTAGAGGAACTTGTGATGGACGGCGTGGACCGCGGCGGCTGCGCGCGACGGCACGTCGAGCTTGCTCAGAATATTGCTGACGTGGCGGTCGATCGTTCGCTCACTCACGCACAACTGACTGGCAATCTCTTTGTTCGTACGACCGCTCGAAATCAGGCGCAGCACTTGGAGCTCGCGCGCCGTCAAGGGATGTCCGGGAGTGGGCTGGCCAGGCATGTTCGGAGCATCGAGACGAACCAGTTCCGGCTGCGCTCCGAGCCGCTCGAACTCCGACCGCGCCGCCTTGTGCTCGAGCGCCGCGGCCTCCTCGTCGCCCAAGGCCCGACATGCCTGTCCGACGAGCACGCGCACGCGGGCCGCCTCATACGGTGCCTCGAGTCGCTGCCACTGCTCGAATGCATATCGAAGGGGGTCGAGCGCCGCCTGTGCATGGCCTTCAGCAACGGCGATCGCGCCATCCGCCTGCGCCACCACCGCGCGAAGCACGTCGCTGTCGAACGCGTGAGCCAGCTCTCGCAGCTCATCGCGGGCGACGCGGGCCTCCTCCACATCTCCCATGCTCAGCATGATCTCGAGGTGCGCTGGCAAGAGTTTGGCGCGGCGCAGCCGATCGCTGGTCGCGCTCGTCAGCCGGCGGATCGCCGCGCACGCGGCGTCGATGCGTCCTTGCGCCAGTCGCAGGAGCGCGAGTCCTGGCTGTGGTTCGCATCCCCGTTCGTTCGCGGCGTGATACGCGTCCTCAGCCTTCGCAAACTCGCCCCGGAGGCGATGGATCTCGGCCTGTTGATACAGTGCCGCACCGGGCGGCCTACGCTCGGCGCGCTGCGCCCGCTCACAAGCCCGGCAGGCTTCGGTCATCGCGTCGGGCCACGCTCCCTGCAACTGCATGATCTCGGCACGATGCACCATGCACGACCAGCTGAACGCAACCATCTCGGGCTGTTGATCGCACACGCGCGAAAACGCGGAGGTCCACTCGCGAGCGCGCCCCAGAGCATAGACCTGTCGGCAGGTATCGATCACGCTGCAGTACAGCAACCCCGTCATGATCGGAAACAGCTCGCCAGCGACCACCGCGAGCATCGTCTCGTCCAGGCGCTTGAGACCGGCGATGACGTGGCCCTGATCGATGAGCGCGCGGCCCTGCACGTGACGCGCCGCCGCCATCAGGTCCGCGTCGCCAAAAGACTCTCCGATTGCGACGGCCTGGCTTGCGGTTGCAGCCGCCGCGTCGGCGTGTCCCTGCCGCAGTTGCTGTTCGGCGACGGCGAGGGCCAGATAGCCTCGCTCCGCACAGTCGTGATCTTCGATGAGCCGCTGCCCTCGCGACGTCCAGGCGTTCGACTGACCGGTCTCTCCACGCGACAAGAAGGTAAGCGCGAGCCAGAACGCGCAGCGGGCCGCGCGCACCTGGTCGCCCGAATCGTCATAGACACGGTATTGGCGCTCGAGGATTCGCAGAAACTCGGCCTCGCGGCCGCTCAGGCACGCAGCTGTCGCCAGCCGTTCGAGATCGCCGGCCTGGAGGGGCGTCGCCTCATCCGCACTCTGCAGCGCGTGGTACGCCTCACCCCACGCGCGCCGTCCGTAGCATTCGCGGCCGTGTTCAAGATGGTCCATCTCAACCACGCTCGAGCCGAACCATACGCCGGCCCCTCTTTCCTAGTCTGGCACGATCCAGACGAGTCTGGCGCAATGGCCGACTCTCGTTTCCAGCGCTGAAGGCCTACGTGGCATGTCGCTGGCGGAAACCACCCATCGCCAACCTCCCAAGTGGGTGGTTTCGCCGAAGCGCTCGCTGCGTCCGCCGTCTTACAGTCGCTCCGTTATGCAAAAGATCATTGTCGGACATACCGTTCGAAACCTTGTGCTGTCAGTCGTCGTCGTGCTCGCGAGCAGTGGATTGCCACTTGCGGATCACGGGACGCGACGAGAGCACGACTCAGTCACTCACAGGAATCGCATCGCATACGAGATTCTCCCCGTCGGCGCCGGTCCGAGCCTCGCGTCGCGCGGGACGTCAACCCTCCATGCCGCCGTTCAAGACCCGGTCAACATCACGCAGCGTGACGACGACGACCGCTCACACGAGTACGCCGACGCCGGCATCGTCGTCCGCTGGAGCCAGCTGGCCGAGGACAACGCGCTCGCAATCGACCCTGCGTTCACCGATCCGTTTCCGAGCAGCCGTGGGTGGACGATGATGTACTTGGCCATGCACGACGCGCTCAATGCGATCGTGCGGAAGTTCCGGCCGTACGCGTTCGTCGGCACCGACCCGTCCGCCCACCCGATCGCCGCCGCGGCGCAGGCCGCCCACGACGTCATGAACCACATCTATCCGACGCGTCAGGCCGAGAATGACGCGGAGCTCGCCTTCTGGCTCGGTCAGGTCCCGGATGGACGCAGCAAGACCCGCGGCGTCAACCTCGGCATGGCCAGCGCGGTTGCGATCATCAGTGCACGCGCGAACGACAACATGCTCGTGTTCGGCGAGTACGTGCTGCAAAATCCGCTCGAGCCTGGCGACTATCGTTTCGTTCCGCCACTGGAATTCGTCTACCGACCCGCGTTCGGTGACTCGACACCGTTCGCGATCGGCTCTGGCGCAGAGTTCCTGCCCAGCCCGCCCCCGCTACTCACCAATTGGATCTACGCCCTTTCGGTCAACGAGGTGAAGGCGTTCGGACGGCTCAACAGCCGGTTCCGCAGCCATGACCAGACCAACCTGGCCGCGTGGTGGCTCGAGTTCAACGAGATGCAGTGGGGGCGGATCATGCGCCAACTCACCGAGACGCGACGACTGGGGCTGCTCGACGCCGTGCGCATGTTTGCTCTGTCCAATTTGGCGAACATCGATGCCACGGTGGCGGTCTGGTACGCGAAGCAGTACTACGACTTCTGGCGTCCGTTCCACGCGATCAGACTTGCCGACACCGACGGCAATCCGCTGACCGAGGCCGATCCGAACTGGGTGAGCGAGCACATCGTGCCCCCGCTCCAAGAATACCCGTCGGCCCACGCCATGCAATGCCACGCGATCGAACGGACCTTGCGATCCATCTTCGGCTCGGACCACGTGAGCTTCTCGACCCAGTCGACCACGGCGACGCCCTCAAATCCGGTCCGCTCGTTCAAGCGTCTGAGCACGGCCGCCAGGGAATGCGGGGAGTCGCGGATCATGGCCGGGTTCCACTACCGCTTCTCGGTGAACGTCGGCGCGAGCATGGGCCACAAGGTCGCCGAGACAATCATCCGCACGCAGCTACGGCGGCGCTGACCGGGGGAACAAGCGGCGTGCGTTTGCCAATCGCGGCGGTCGGGGGGGCTAACGATGAACACATGTCCGTAGGAAAAGAACAGGAGCACCACGACACGTGTGGAAATGACTGAGACCGACAACCAGTACCTCCGCGGCGCGCTCGTGGTCACCAGGTTGACCTGCATCTTTGGCGTATGGCCGCTCACGATCGTCTGGCCGTCCGGGTGGTCTTGACACTCCGAAGGCCGCTCGGAGTATCTCGAGTCAACGACTTCCCGCTGGTGGATGCCTCTTGATGTGAACAAACGTCAGTGTTTGTGGGTGCTTTCGAGGCGACCTTACACAGTTTCTACACAGTCTTGGGCTGCACTTCTTCTCGTACCCCGTGATGCTTCTCAGTACGCGTCAATGACGATCTCATCAAGCCCCTCGGGACCGCAGTACCGGCGGTTGTCTAGATGGGCCGTGCCTTCAACGACCGACAGGACTGGCCTCCGGGAACGTCCAAGAACCGTTCAGCACTTCAGCGCGCGGACGGTAGAGGCGCACCATGTAGTTCCAGCCATTCATGATCGGCAAGCAGTTCTCGATCTTTCCGTCGCAACCGCCGAAGTGGATGATGATCGTCCCATCCGTTTGCTTCTTCGTCGTGATGCTGTTTAACGAATACGCGTTGTACGGGTTGCGCACCACATAGCCCTTGTCGTTGTAGACAATGAGGGACCAGAAGCCGTCGACGGGAACACTGCCGTTGATGGTGAGCATGTGGACGGTCGTGCCATCGTTCTTGCTTGGCGTGATATTGAGATAGAGCGCGTCTTTCTCATTGTTGCCGCCATACGCCATCGCAGTCCCAATCAGGTGACGCACCGGATCGACCTGATCCCTCGGCCCGAACATCCGCTTTGTATCGGGGAGGGCCGCGCCCAACACGAGAAGCGCCTCGCGAATCTTTTTCTGGCTCGCCGCGTCCCAATTGGGCGGTTCGAATCGGCCTGGACCACCCGCTGTTGGACGCTTATCGCGTCTTGCAGCGCATGGACGCGCTTCATGTCTTCGGGGTCTGTCGGATCCACCAGGATGCGACCGAGTCGGGCAGTGTGATCGTGACTGGACCGGTATCGAGGTCAAAGACCGACAATGAGTAGAGCGTGTCGCGGTTGGGACGCACGATGGGCGCGTCGACCGGGTAGAGCTCGCGATGGTGTGCGTACTTGCCAAAGCCGCCGTCCTTGACGACCGAAGCCATGACCACGTCCGACTCGGCGCGATTGAAGTTGTCGACGATGACAGGGATGGGATTCATGGCTTCACCTCTTTGTTACTAAGCCGCGATGCGCTCGATGTCCGGCAGCTTCATCGCACTAGACGACAGCGTTGCGCCTGCCGCGTCGCGGATCCGATCAGCTCATGTTGGCCATGTCTTGTCGAACAGCGGTTTCTCGGGGCCGTAGAAGCGGAAGAGCACCTCGAACCCGCCATCGGTGCTCGTGGGAACCCAGTTGGACTCCTTGCCGGCCGGTGGCGTGGGCCCGAAGAAGACGTCCACCGATCCGTCAGCGTTCTTCTGCAGTCCCGGTGTCTGGGACGAGCGGCTCGGCCATCGTGCATTCCGGATGGGCGCATGCGTGTCGCGGTCGTAGACCGTTGCCGACCAGTACTGCCTAACCGGTGCGTTCGCCGGAACCGTGAGGCGATAGGTCGTGCGGCCGTCGAGAAGCCGGCCATCCTTGCCTGCGATGGCCAACAGATAGGAGGAACCGGTGCCCAGATGCTTGGGCGTGAAGTACGCGTAAGAGAACGTGACGCCGCGGACATCGATGGCGTAGACATCGGGCTTGGCGAAGAACGTCGCCTGCCCTTCGAGCAGTTCGGGCGATCCTGGCAGCGCCCAGTGGCCACCTTCATAGTAGGGCGATGAAAAGGACGCCTCGTATCGATCCACGAGCCAGGCGTGCGCATCGTGGGCCGCGTCGTTGAGGAGCTCCTTTGTCCTCGGGTCCGGATTGAAGGGTTTGCCCTTCTCGATGCCGATCGCCTTGAGTGGATCGATCATCGCCTTGTCCCGTTCCAGCCACGGCTGCGTCTGCACGATGCGATTGAGCGATTCGAAGAACCGCAAGTCGTAGGGGATCGTGCTGTCGTACACGACATCGACCACGTCGACGAACGTCGTCGCCGGCGGATTAGCTGCTTGTGAGAGCGGATAGAGCTTGATCCGCTTGCCGTAGGCGACCGCTCTGGCCACGTCGGCCTCGCTGCCGCTCTTCGGAATGGAGCGCAGCAGCGCGTAGCCCTCGTACGTGTCTGATGGCAAGGGGATGTAGCCTTCGGGCACTTGGTCTTTGTAACCCGGTGGCAGGATGAGGTACTTGCCGCCCTGGCCCTTGTCCACGCCGGCCGGCCCGACATCCTCCAGGGCACATTGCCAGACATCCATGACGGTCCCGGTGATCGACCCTTCATCGGCGGGTGGAATCTCGAGCACCACCGGACCTACTTCCGCGGTGTTCGTGAAGGGCGTGAGATAAATCGCATCAGGGTTCGGGGTCAGGGTCTGGATCTTCCAGTCCGGAAGCCGCGACCAGTAGGCGATCTGGTTGAAGGCGCCTTTGGCCCGGACCATCGCTTGATACATCAGGTCGCAGTTGACCGCCGGCATGCCCCAAAGGATGGCCTCGACGGCGCGCCGGTGTACCGTGCGCTCCGTCAGCTCCGAAGGACTCAACCCAGCCTCAGGTTTTGGACTCGCTGGCCGGCTCATGTTTCACCTCGGGCTGGTGCGTGGACGATACGGATCGGATCAATTGCCGGCGCGATTCGGTCGCTCCATCAAATCTTGAGCCTTTTCGAGCGCCTTTTTCAGGCTCAACGTATCGGTTCCCTGCGACGGGGGAAACTCCGTCAAGCTCTTCACGTGAGCCGCGATGAATGGACCCGCGCCGGTCGTGACCCAGGATTTGGCGCCAAGGAACTTTCGCCCGATATACCCCCACTCATGCGACTGGGGATCCATCTTCTCCATCGGGTCCATCCTCAGATTGAAGATATATGGAACGCTCGGATAATACTTTTCGTCCCACCAGCTCCCTTCGGGTTTGACGCCGATATGCATCTTCCAGTGATCGAGGCGAATCGCCATCAGGTCGGTTTCGTCGTAGTAAAAGTGCACGCGGCGCGCCGAGGTCTCGGACTTGCCCGTCCAGTGATCGAGGTTGTTGTAGCCATCGAGGTGAACCTTGTACGTCGTGCCGCCCATTTTGTAGCCCTTCAGGAGCTTCTCCGTGAGATCGGGAAGACCGGCCGCCGCGGCAAGCGTGACGTAGAGATCCTCGTGACTCTGGATGCCGTTTGAGATACTGCCTGGCGCAATCTTTCCTGGCCAGCGGATCAAGAGCGGTACTCTCACGCCACCCTCCCACGTGGTCCCTTTTTCCCCTCGAAATGGTGCGTAGCCCCCGACAGGCCACATGATCAGCTCGTTGCCGTTGTCGGTCGTGTACACGACGATCGTGTTGTCGGCCACGCCCATGTCTTCGAGCTTCTTCAGCAACACGCCGATGTGCTCGTCGTGCTCAATCATCTTGGCGCGAAAGCGCGCCCGGCGGTACAACTCGGCTGGCCGTAGTGATCGGTGAAGAGCATCCCTTCCTTTGCGATCCGATCGATGCTGGGTGTACGGCCCATCATGCCGTGAACGTAGGCGCCGACATTCCACATGCCGATGTCGTCCCCAAAAATCACCAGGATGTTCGGGTTTTCACTCGGCATGCGCTTCCTCCATGACTATTGCGGTTAGGTTGTCAACAACCGACCTTGGCCATGCCGACCATAATCAGGCCTGTGCGAATCGGCATCTGCCCCATAATGAACAGGGCTGCCGATCCCGCGGTGCAGCTCACTTCGCCGTCAGGGGGAGGACTGGCAACTGTTCCCAGCCCAGGCTCAATCAGCAATCCGAAGCACGCGATCAGGGCTCCACTGTCTGATTGCGGCTGCCGAGTTCAGCCAGCAGTTTATGGAGACTCGCATGGTCCACGGGCTTCACGACGTGGGCGTCGAATCCGGCTTCCTCTGACCGTCTACGATCTTCGTCTTGCCCCCACCCGGTCAGGGCCACGAGCACTGGACGGCCTCTGCCACTGTTCTGTTCACGAATTCGATGAGCCGCTTCATAGCCGTTGAGCTGAGGTAGGCCAATGTCCAGCAGGATGACGTCCGGGTCAAGTTTGATCGCCGCTTCGACGGCCGCCATCCCGTCATGAGCGGTGTGCGTTTCGTGTCCGCTGAACTTGAGGAGTGTGGCGAGCATGTCGGCCGAGTCGTGATTGTCATCGACGATGAGAATCCTGAGCGGTGTCACCGCGGGCTCGGTCGTCGGCGACAGCGGTACCTGGATGGCTGCTTCCGTCACAATCGGCAGCCGTACGACGAACTCACTGCCCTGACCGATACCAGGGCTGCTCGCCCGCACGGTACCGCCGTGCATCTCGACCAAGGTCCTCACGAGCGCCAAGCCGATGCCAAGCCCCGTCAACGAGCGTTCCAGCGACGTATCGAGCTGCGTGAACATGTCGAAGATGCCTTCGAGCCGATCCGGGGCGATGCCGACACCCGTATCGCGCACACTGATGACGATCTGCGGAGCGAGTCCGTTTGACGCGGCTTCAGTCTGGTCGGGTCTTGATTCCTCTACTCGTTCCACTGTGAGCCAGATGTGACCGCCCGGCTCGGTGAACTTGCAGGCGTTGTTCAAGAGGTTACCCACGATCTGCGCCATTCGAGTCGGGTCGGCGTTCACGTACACCGGAACCGTCGGCAGCGCGATCGTCAGTTCCTGACCTCTCCGCTCGGCGATCGGGCGAGCGGCTTCCACAGCGTGGCGGACGACAGATGCCACTTCCACCCGCTCTCGGCGCAGATCGATCTTGCCGCGGCTGATGCGACCCGCGTCGAGCAGGTCGTCGACCAACCTCACCATCTGGCCAACCTGGCGCTGCAGCACGTCCAGTGCGTGGTCGACACCGGGGCTCAGTTCGAGGCGTTCGACCCCTTCGAGCTTCTTTGCCCGACGCAAGATCTCGATCGACACGAGGATTGGTGCGAGCGGGTTCCGAAGCTCGTGGGCGAGCATCGCGAGGAACTCGTTCTTGTGGCGGTCTGCCTCGAGCAGGGTTTCGGCAGCTTTCTTACGTTCGGTGATGTCGCGGGCGATCTTCGACGCGCCCACGACTTGCCCCTGGCTGTTCAGGATGGGAGACACCGTGAGAGACACGTCAACCAACGTACCGTCTTTGCGGCGGCGCACTGTTTCAAAGGGCTCGACGACCTCCCCTCGGCGGATGCGTGCAAGAACAGTAGGTTCCTCATTGAGTCGGTCCGGCGGGATGAGTAGGCTCACCGGTTGCCCCACCACGTCCTGGGCGGTGTAGCCGTACAGCCGTTCTGCGCCGGCGTTCCAACTGGTGATGACGCCGTTGAGATCCTTGCTGACGATGGCATCATCCGACGATTCGACGATCGCGGACAGTCTGGCGCGCCCTTCCTCGGCCTCCTTGCGCGCGGTGATGTCGTAGAAGCAATTAATCGCTCCGGTGACTTCTCCGCGTTGGTTCTTCAGGGGCCGGATATTCACGACGACGGTTATCCGCGTGCCGTCCGGCCGCTCGATGTGCACTTCGCCATCACGCACTTCCGAGACGGTGCCGGCTACGACTTCGGCCATCGGACACTGCTCGTGCGGCATGAAGCTGCCGTCCGGACGGAACATCTTGAACGAGCCACAGAATCGCGGATCGGTATCTCCTGGTGCTGGCTCACGGCCCCACAACTCCGCGGCGCGGCGGTTGAAGTTCTGAATCACACCCTCGCGATCACAGGAATAGACAGCCACGGGACCCAAGTCGAAGAGGGTGCGATAGCGTTCTTCACTTTGGCGCAGCGCTTCCTCAGCCTCTTTGAGCTCGGTGATATCGATGGCGACGCCGCCAACTAGGGCCGCCCTGCCCCCGGGACCGGGAATCGCAAACTTGTTGACGATCGAGTGATGGAGGATCCCATCCGCGTGCTCCAACGTTTCCACGGTCTGAACGCTCGACTCGGACTCCAGGGCCTGACGGTCGTTCGATCGGAACTGGGCGGCGGTCTCCGGCGGAAAGACCTCCTCGTCGGACTTGCCATACAGCTCCATGCGCCGGGTACGAAAGGCGTCTTGGGCTGCGTCATTGGCATACACATAACGCCCGTCCGAATCTTTGATCCAGGCTAGGCCGGGCAGGTGGTGCATGAATTTGGCGAACCGCTGCTCGCTGTCCCGCAGCTTCTCCTCCGCCTGCTTGCGCTCGGTGATGTCGCTGTTCATCCCTACCCACTCGCGGACCGTGCCATCGGGACGCAACACCGGCACCGCTCGGACGTGTGCCCACCGCCAGTCGCCGTTCACGTGACGGAGGCGGTACTCAGTGTCCACGGGTGTGTGCTCGGCCACGGCACGCTGCCACAACTCATGGACTCGCTGACGGTCGTCGGGGTGCAGCGCGTCGAGCCACCCGGTTCGCTGCCACTGCTCGTACGTCTGGCCTGTGAAGGCACGCCAGGACGGCGAATCCTCGACCACGCAGCCGAGGGCATCAGTCGTCCACACAATCTGCGCCGAGGTGTCGACGAGCGCTTGGTAACGAGCGTGGCTCTGGCGCACCAGCGCCACGTTTTCCCGTTGATCGGTCACATCCTGGATGCCCAGGAGAATCTTGTCGGGCGCGTCCGCGCCTCCGCTCAACCGGCGGGCGTTGAGCAGCATCGTGCGCCGGCCGATGGTCTCGAAGTCGTGCGTCACCTCGAACTGATCGAAGACACGATCGCGAGGCAGAATGTTTTCCAGTAATTCGCGCAGCCCCGGAATGTCCCACTGGTGATTGCCCAACTCGTACACCAAACGGCCCTCGGCGTCCGTCGACGAGACTTTGAACGTGTCGTAGAACGCCTGGTTGGCGGTGTCGACGCGAAGGTCGGCGTGAAGAATCAGCAACGGATCGCGCGCCGTGCGGATGATCGCCTGGGCGTAATCGCGGGCGACGGCAATCGACAGTTCTTTGCGCTTGAGGTCGCTGATGTCCACGAGCACCAACACCGCACCATCCACTGTGTTGTCGAGTGTCAGGTAGGGACGCACGCGCAAAGAAAACCACCGACCGTCTTTGTCCTGCACCTCGCGCTCGTCTGCGCGCACGGAGTCGATGACCTCGGTGATGCAGCGGTCGAGGTCGGACACGTCCAGATTGTGGCGCACGCTGCTGAAGGGCCGGCCGACGTCGGCGGCCAGCAGGTTGAACTGCTTCTCGGCCTGCGCGCTGAAGCGGCGGATCGTCAAGTTTCGACTGAGCAGCACAATGGCCTGCTGGGTCGACGTTTGGACATTGACCAGGTCGCTGTACAGGCGATTCAGTTCCGCGTTCCTACTCGCCATCTCGTCGTTGACCGTGTTCAACTCTTCGTTCGCGACTTCTTCATTGGAGGCCTGGAGTTCCTCGTTCGCCGCTTCGTGCTGCTCCTGGACGGATTGCAGGTAGTCGCGCGTTTCGGCGAGTTCGGCTTCGAGCGCGGCCGAGCGGCGCGACTCTGACGGGCCGGCCGCGCGATTCGCGTGAGCCGCTGGTGGCTCGGCGGCCCGCCGCTTCCTGCGCGCGGTTGCCGCCAACGGTCCGGCTCGCCCTGCGTCCTCGAACACGATCAGGAAGCAGCGCTCTCGAAGGTTCTTCAGCGGAATCACTTCCACGTTGACCGTTCGGGTCCTTCCATCCTGCTCGATCCGTACGTGCTCCTTGCGGACGGTCCTGTCGTCCTTCTTCGCCTTGTTGATCGCGGTACGAAGCGGCAGCATCAGCCCGTTGCGCGCCATCTTGAGGAGATCGAAGCTCGCCTTGCCCGAGGGAGGCTCGAGATACGCGCCGGTCGGCCCGCGGAACTGCAGCACCTGGAGTTCGGCGTTGATGAGCACGGCAGGAGGGGCGAACTGATGGACGGTCACGCGGTCCGCCTCGCGTTGCACGCTCAGCTCGCCGCGAACCGCGTCAGTGCCTCCGCCTGGCGTGAGCGGCATCCGAAGGGGACGGCGGGCCTGCCGGGAGCCGCGCGCAGGCCGCTCGCCGTCGTTCCTGGCCGGCAGGTGAAAGGCCGGCGTCGGCGCCGCCTTCTTGGCGTAGATCTTGTGCTTCTTGTCCACCGGCTCGAACAGGTCCGTGAACCCACCGATCGATTCCGATGCGCCCAGATACAGGAACCCGCCAGGTTTTAACGCGTAGTGGAAGACGGGAAAGATCTTCTTCTGCAAGCCTGCGTCGAAGTAGATCAGCAGGTTGCGGCAACTGATCACGTCCATCCGCGAAAACGGTGGGTCGGCGATGACATTCTGCCGGGCGAACACGACCATCTCGCGCAGCGACTTGTTGACGCGATAGCCGCCCTCTTCCTCGACAAAGAAGCGCCGCAGCCGTTCCGTTGACAAATCCTGCGCGAGGGTCTTCGCGTAGAGTCCGTGACGCGCCTTGTCCAGGAGCACGTCGTTGAGATCGGTCGCGAAGACCTGCAGCTTGCACATCCGCGGCGCCTTGTCGGCGGCTTCTACGAACGCCATCGCGATGGAGTACGCTTCCTGTCCGGTGGAGCAGCCGAGCACCCAGACGCGCAGCGGATCGTCGGTCCGCTGCTGGAGGAGCCTTGGAAACACCGTGCGCTGAAGCACGTCGAACGCCTCGGGGGTCCGGAAGAAACTCGTCACGCTGATGAGGACGTCGGAGTACAGGGCGTCGAGCTCTTTCGCGTTGCCCCGGAGGAACTGCGCGTAGTCGTCGTGCGTGTTCTGCTTACTCAACACCATGCGCCGGGTGATGCGTCGCTGGATCGTGGTTGACTTGTAGAGCGAGAAATCGACGCCGGAGTGGTTGCGCAGCAAGAGCAGGATCGTCTTGAAGCCGTTCTCTGCCCTCGCGCCGATCCTTTCCATGCCGCCGTGATCCGCCTCTGCGCGAGCCTGCTCCGCTCCCGTCGCTGGTCTCCCGCGTCCGCCCGATGGCAGCGGTGTCCCATCGTCCTCGTGCGTCGTCGCTGCTGTGCGGTCGTCTTCCGCCCGTGTGGAGGATCCAGATGCAACGCGCGCGACTGCCGGATGCTTCGCGATGCGTGCGATCTCATGTGCGATGTCCTCCGGCGACATTACAAAGTCCACGCAGCCTGCGGCCACCGCGCTGCGCGGCATCGAGTCGTATCGCGCCGAATCATCCTGTGCGAACGTGATTCCTCCCTCGGCCTTGATGGCTTCCAGGCCCAGCGTGCCGTCGGTCGCCGTGCCGGAGAGAATCACGCCGATCGCCCGATCGCGCTGATCCTCTGCCAACGCTTCGAGGAAAAAATCGATCGACCGATGCGGCGTGCGCGTCTTCGGCCGCGGGAGAAGGGTCAGCACCCCTGAAGCGATGCCCAGATTCGTGTTGGGTGGAATCACATAGACGTGATTCGGCTCGACGTGCAGATTGTTGGTGACTTCGTGCACCGGGAGCGACGTGGCCCGTCCCAGCAGCTGCGCGAGCGCGCTGTCGTGCTCCGGGTCGAGATGCTGCACGAGTACGAAGCCCATACCCGTGTCGAGTGGCAGATGCTTCAAGAGCGCGGAGAACGCCTCGAGCCCGCCGGCGGAGGCCCCGATGCCCACGATCGTGAACGACCCGCCTGCACGTGACTCGTCGCGCGTGTCGGTGGTGCCTTTAGCCGCCGAGGCAAACGCGCGACCGCCACGAGCCTTCTTCATCAGTGTTCTCCGTCGGCAACACAGCGGACACGCCCGACCGAAGCGGGGTCGGATCGAAGGCCGGGTTTAGGCCCTGCCGCCCGCCAACGGTCGAGATCCGAGAACGACGAAACGACGGCTCTCGCCGCCCGCACGACGCAGCCGGGTAGGACAAGTATTGCTGAGTAGGCCGCCAGCCGACTCCGCGACGAGCGTATTCCAGACGTGCAAAATCGTTGTCTGGGCTCACGTCCCAGAGGGACAGAAGAAGGATTCTACCGTTTTTCAAGCCATCGACGATCTGGACGTTTGCTGGAACCACGACTTTGCATGGTCACATCCGCTGTCGCCTGCTCGCGAGTAAAATTCAGGCATAGTGTGCGACGCTTGAGGTTTGAATACCGTCAGAAATCGTACGATTCAGGCGGTGTGGGTTGCCGACCGGACCGTCGATTCGGAGTGATTATCTACCGACGGCTTCGTAGTTCGTTCGGATGACGTCGTAGCATTCGCAGGCGGCTTCCTTCAGACGATTTCGATCTGCCAGGGTGACCCAACGGCCTTCCACGTTGAGAATTCCTGCCTTTTCGAGCACCGAGACCAGCACGCTCACCGTGGGTCGGTTCGTGCCCAAGAGTTGCGCGAGGAACTCTTTCGTCACGGCGAAGCGGTCGGAATCCACGCGGTCGAGCGTCATCAGGATCCAACGCGCGCACCGTTCCTGCAATCCGTGCAGCCCGTTGCAGGCCGATGTGCGCATTGAGGCAATCAGCAGCGCGTGCGAGTACGCGGTCAATACGTCCCGGAAATAACCGTTTTCCTTCAGTTCTCGGTCGAGATCGGCGACCGGCAGCCTCAGTGCCGTGCCTTCGATGACCACAATGGTTTCGCACGGCATGCTTGGTGCGCCGACGCTCGCCGAGATCCATGACGCGCCCTCACGACCGACGGTCGCGGCCTCGATCGTGTCGCCGTTCGACATCAGTGTCATCAGGCACACAACAGCAGTCTCAGGAAAGAATACGCAATCGATCGGTTCGTTCGGTTTGTACACAACTTGTTTTGGCCGAAGCTTCACGCGCGTGAGCTTCTTCGCGACGCGTTCGAATGCGCCCGCCTCCAGGGAATTGAGCAGTTGATTGATTGATTGTCTTTTAATGATGGGCTTCATGGGCGGAGTTCCGCAAAATCGGACGAAACGATCATTTTCGCCTCAACGTCCTGAACGAGTTGAAGTCAGCCGCGCCCATCATTAGCGCCTTGAATGCATCTCGGGCGCCGTTGACGCCACCCGTGTCCACGAGATGGAAGCAGATGTCGAAGTCGTCCGACACGGGCGCCTTGGACGATGATGGGCCCGTGATCATTGTCCCCAGAATTGTCCCTGTGAGCTCCCAAAACAGGGCCTCCAGAGCCAACGGCAGCCAACTCGCCTGATCGGAGAACGTGAAGAAGCGGAAGGAGAGGCGGCCCTACGACATTTACAGCTTCGTTGACGTGGCGCCTCTGCTCGCGGCGAGAGGCTACCGTGTGCTAGTTCCGTATCTGCGCGGCTACGGCACCACGCGCTTTCTCTTATCGGAGACCGTCCGCAACGGACAACAGGCCGCGCTGGCGTCTGACTGCGTCGCCTTCCTGGATGCGCTCAGAATCGAAAAAGCAGTCGTCGCCGGCTTCGACTGGGGCGCCCGAACGGCGAATATCGTCGCGGCCTTGTGGCCCCAACGCTGCAGGGCGCTGGTGTCCGTCAGCGGGTATCTGATCGGGAGCCGCGAGGCCAACAAGATGCCGTTGCCGCTGCGTGCGGAGCTCGAATGGTGGTACCAGTACTACTTCGCGACGGACCGGGGTCGGGCGGGGTACGACAAATACCGCAACGAGTTTGCGAAGCTCATTTGGAAGATCGCATCCCCGAAATGGGGTTTCGACGACGCGACGTTCGAGCGAACGGCGAAGGCATTCGACAACCCTGACCACGTCAGCGTGGTGTTCCATAACTACCGCTGGCGGTTGGGGCTGGTTGAGGGAGAGTCGAAGTACGACGATCTTGAAAAACAGCTTGCGACGGCTCCGGTCATCACGGTGCCCACCATCACGCTTGAAGGTGACGCCAATGGTGCGCCACACCCGGATCCTGCAGTGTATGCGAAGAAATTCTCGGGTAAGTACGCGCACCGGCTGCTGAGTGGTGGCATTGGGCACAACTTGCCGCAGGAAGCTCCTCAGGCGTTTGCCGACGCGGTCATCGAGGCCGACCGCTTCTGACCTGTAGACCGCGTTCCGGCGTCATGTCGTGATCTTCGCCGCACGGGGAACATGAAGCGCGATCAGATCCGCAAAGCGCTGGAGAAAGGTCGCGAGGAAATCACGCGTCGCCTTGT